>JGI994J12354_10000800_pt1 | contig 31815 bp, 25 predicted proteins | sample IntmicLarv3ML3BL_FD_12354 | JGI IMG/M metagenome (IMG submission 12354) | reverse complement strand
GGCGTGGAGGCGGAAGCCTCCACGGTCTTAATCTTTTGACTTTGCTTTTGATTTTGCTTTTTCGCATACATAACTTGGCAGATTAATAGAATATAATTATATTTATTAATCGAAAGGGGAGAGTTATGTGGAAAAGCCCAGTATTATGGCAAAAAAGAAACAGCTTTTTATAGCAGGTTCGTTTTGTTTTGCGCTAATGGTACTTTTTGTCAGAGTGTTTTACATACAAAGCGCAAAAGCAGAATTTTTACAAGAAAAAGCTTATGAACAACAAACTAGAGATAGGTTAATAGCACCTAATAGGGGCGCGATACTTGATAGAAATATGGTGGCATTAGCAACAACAGAAACTGTAGCTTCTGTCAGTGTTATACATAGCCAAATAGAAGATAAAGAAATGGTTGCACGTGTTTTGTCCGAAAAGTTAGAAATGGATTATGATACAGTTTTAGAAAAAGTATCAAGACGCGTAGCACTTGAACGCATAAAAACTAAAGTAGATAGAGATTTAGCGAACGAAATAGGTAGACTCGGTTTAAAAGGAGTCGTAATTGACGAAGATATAAAAAGAATTTATCCGTATTCTAATTTAGCATCTCAAGTTATAGGTTTTGTAGGTAGAGATAATCAGGGAATAGTAGGACTTGAAGCGAAATACGATGAATTTTTAAAAGGTACTAGCGGAAAAATTTTAACGGAAACAGATGTAAGAGGTCGCGAAGTAGATTTTAGCCAAAGTTACCGCATACCTCCTATAGATGGTTACAATTTAATAGTAAGTTTAGATGTTGTGGTTCAACAGTATGCGGAGCAGACTTTACAAAAAGCTGTAGAAAATAAAGAAGCTATTAGAGGAAGTATAATAGTAATGAACCCTCAAAATGGGGAAATATACGCTATGGCAAACTATCCAGACTTTGATTTAAACGATCCTTTTACAATAAATAATGAAGATTTGCAGTCGATATGGTCAACTTTTACATACGAGGAGCAAAATAATCACTTAAATCAAATGTGGCGGAATTTTAGTATAAATGATACATATGAACCAGGATCTACATTTAAAATTCTGACTGCTGCGGCTGGTATGGAAGAGGGTTTTGTTGATCTAAATAGCATGTTTAATTGTAACGGTTACCATGTGGTAGGCGGAAGACAAATAAAATGTTGGAGATATCCAAGAAATCACGGTTCTGTTAATTTTATTGAAGGAATAATGGTTTCATGTAACCCTGTGTTTATGGAAATAGCAGAAGTGATGGGCGCAGAAGTATTTTATGATTACATGGAATTATTCGGTTTAAAAAGAAGAACTGGCATTGATTTACCAGGTGAAGCAGTAGGGATTATGCATCAACTTGATAAGGTTGGGCCTGTAGAGCTTGCTACTATGAGTTTTGGCCAGTCATTTCAAATTACACCGTTACAACTACTTAATTCAGTTTCTTCTGTCATAAATGGAGGTTTTTCTATTACTCCTCATGTTGGCTTAAGATTTGTGGATGATAGCGGTAGTGTAGTACAGGAATTAGGTCAAGGCAGAGGCGAGCAGATAATAACAACTGAAACATCAGAAATGTTAAAACTTTCGCTTGAAAAAGTTGTATATGAAGGAACAGGCAATAAAGCATATATTCCAGGTTATAGAATAGGTGGAAAAACTGCAACTAGCGAAAAACTACCACGCAGAAGCGGAAAGTATATAGCATCGTTTTTATCTTTTGCACCAGCTGAAAATCCACAAGTACTTGCACTTGTGCTTATAGATGAACCGCAAGGGGTTTATTATGGCGGTCAAGTAGCAGGGCCTGTTATGCAAGAACTACTAGCAAATATATTGCCATATTTGGGAATAGAGGAAATTTTTAATGAACAAGAATTACAAATGGATGAAGTAATGCAAATAGAAGTGCCGAATATCTTAGATATGCCGCTCGGAGAAGCGGAGAAATTATTAACAGAAATAGGTTTAGGAATAACAGTAGTTGGTGCAGGTAGTAATATAGAAACTCAGTTCCCAATCGCTGGAGTTCGTGTTAATAAGGGTGAGCGTATAAAAGTTTTTGTGACTGAATAGATGAGGTGAATTGTTATGAAACTGTTTGATATTTTAAAAAATGTAGATTACACCATTGTACAAGGTGAAGAAAGAGATATTAATTATATTAGTATAGATTCAAGAAATATAAGAAGGAATACGCTTTTTATATGCATAAATGGTTTACATGTGGATGGTCATAACTTCATAAAATCTGCACATGCAGACGGTACATGTGCTGTTGTTATAGATAGAGATGTAGAAGATTTACCAAAGGATATTACAGTAATAAAGGTAGAAAAGTCGCGTGCAGCATTATCATATATAGCAGCAAATTTTTTTAATAGTCCAACCGAAAAATTAAGATTAGCAGGTGTAACAGGTACTAATGGGAAAACATCAACAACATATTTTGTAGAGAGTTTGCTACATGAGAATAAAGTAAAAACAGGCGTTATAGGAACTATAGAAACACGTATAGACAGCGACATTGTTCAAATAGATTTTGCTACAAGTACTACTCCAGATTCTATAGAGTTGCAACAAATATTAGCGCATATGGTTAAAAAAGATGTAGATTCTGTAGTTATGGAAGTTTCATCTCATGCATTAGAACTTCATAAGGTAGACGGTTTCTTATTTGAAGTATCTATTTTCACAAATCTGACGCAAGATCATTTAGATTTACATGGTACGATGGAAAATTATAAAAGAGCTAAATCTAAATTGTTTGCGATTAGTAAGAACTCCGTAATAAATATAGATGATGAAGTAGGGCAGTTTATGATAGAACAGTCCAGAGGTGAAGTTTTAACGTATAGTATAGAAAAAGATAGTGATTTAATGGCTAAAGATATTGTGTACAGCAGTACAGGAGTAGATTTTAATGTATGCTTTAAGGGTGAGGTGCATTCTTTTAGAGTACCTATTCCAGGGAAGTTTTCGGTATATAATGCATTAGGTTCAATTGGTGCTGGTATAGTTTTAGGAATACCGTTTGACGTTATGCAGAATGCGCTTAGGAATCTTCGAGCTGTACCAGGTAGAATACAAAGCATAGATAATAACAAAAATTTAACTGTTATAGTTGATTATGCACATACACCAGACGGTTTAGAAAATATAATAGGCGCAGTTAGGGATTTTACAAAAGGTAAAGTTATTACAGTGTTTGGCTGTGGTGGAGATAGAGATAAAACAAAGAGACCACTAATGGGCGAAATAGCAGGGAAAATGAGTAATTTTTGTGTGATAACTTCAGACAATCCACGTACAGAAGACCCAGATAGTATAATGGACGAAATAGAGGTAGGCGTAAAACCAGAAAATGAAAACTATGTAAAAATAGTGGATAGACGAGAAGCTATAAAGTATGCAATAAGTATGGCTACAGAAGAAGATGCAGTTATTATTGCAGGTAAGGGTCATGAGAACTATCAAATATTCAAAGATAAATCTATTCATTTTGATGATAGTGAGGTAGCAAAAGAAATTCTTGATGTGGAGGAATGCAAATGATGAATATATCCTTAGAGAAAGTGGCGGAGGCAGTGCATGGGAAACTATGCAAGGCCTCATTTGCGAATAAATTATTTATAAGTGGAGTGTCTATAGATACAAGAGATAACTTAGAAGAAAAATTATTTGTACCTCTTAAGGGTACCAATGTTGATGGTCATGATTTTTTAGAAGATGCGTATAACAAGGGTGCGGATTGCGTTTTAACAGAAAAAGAATTAGATATAGATAAGCCGTATATTTTAGTAAATTCTACATTTCAGGCTTTAAAAGATTTTGCTAGGTACTATAGAAGTTTGTTCGATATACCAGTTATAGGTATAACAGGAAGCGTTGGTAAAACCACCACAAAAGATTTAACAGCATCAATACTATCACAAAAATATAAAACTTTGAAAACTGAAGGTAACTTCAATAATGAAATAGGATTACCTCTTACAATATTTAGACTAGATGAAAGTATAGAAGTTTTAGTACTAGAAATGGGTATGAATAATTACGGAGAGATGCATAATTTGAGCGAAATAGCAAAGCCGAACATTTGTTTGATTACAAATATAGGCGAAGCTCATATTGAAAACCTCGGTAGTAGAGAAGGAATTTTAAAAGCTAAAAGTGAAATATTTGACTTTATGGATAAGAATGGCAAGATAATTTTAAACGGTGATGATGATATGCTTATTACCTTAAAATCTAAACTGGATAATTCGCATTTTTATTATTTAAATAAAAGTGATGCAGATTTTACAGCTTTTGATATAGAACACAAGGGAATTGAAGGCGTTAGTTCAAAAATAAAAATATCGGAAGATGAATTTACTGTAGATATTCCTGTGGCTGGCGAACATATGGTGTATAATTCTATTGCTGGTGCTATGGTCGGCAAGTTTTTAGGACTTGAAAATGCTGAAATACAAAAAGGTATCGCTGAATTTAAACTTTCGAAGAATCGTATGGAGATTATAAATATTAATAACCACATAATTATTAATGATGTTTATAACTCTAGCCCTAAATCAGTGAAAAGTGTTATTGATATTTTATGTAACCATGAAGGGCGAAAAGTATGTGTTTTAGGTGATATGTTTGAACTAGGCGACCATGCAGATGGTATGCACTACGATGTAGGCCGTTATGCTGCTGAAAAAAGCATTGATTTAATTATATGTATTGGTGATCTATCAGCTAAAATGTTTGATGGTGCAAATGAAAATATTCAGTCGTCAGGAAATCAGCAGGTTATGTATTTTAATTCTGTAGAAAAATTTCTTGATGAGTCCGAACATTTATTTAAAGAGGGAGATGCAATACTTGTTAAAGCCTCAAGAGGAATGCGTTTTGAAAATATTATAAAAAAGCTTAGGGAGGTGTGTTAGTGTATTTTACCTTAGAAGCAGCGGCTCTTGCTGCTCTTATAGCTTTTTTTATAAATATTATACTTTGTCCGATAATTATACCAATACTTAGAAAAATTAAGTTTGGGCAAAACGTGCGAGATGATGGACCTAAGTCGCATTTAAAAAAATCTGGTACCCCTACAATGGGTGGTATAGTAATTCTTATTAGTCTTCTTCTGGCTTCTTTATTGTTTCTTCGTGATAACTTAGAAGGACAATTAATTATTTTTGTAACTGTAGGTTTTGGGTTAATAGGTTTTCTGGATGATTATATAAAAGTTGTAATGAAGCGTTCATTAGGGCTTCGTGCACTGCAAAAGATTATCCTTCAATTATTAGTAGCTTTTATATTTTTATATATTTTAATGCAGAATGATAATGGCAATTATAGTTATGCAGAGTTCTTAATACCTTTTATGGGTGGTCAAACTATAAATTTTGGAATATTATTTATACCAGTAGCCATTCTTTTAATTATAGGAACTGTTAATAGTGTAAATCTTACAGATGGGCTTGATGGTTTAGCTGCTGGAGTTACAGTTCTAGTTGCTACGTTTTTTGTCTTCATTGCTTGGACTTCAGGCAGTGATGTTTTACCTATAGCTGGCGCAGCCGCTGGTAGTTTACTTGGGTTTTTGCTATTCAATACCCACCCAGCAAAAGTGTTTATGGGTGATACAGGTTCGTTAGCACTTGGCGGTTTTATAATTGCAATAGCTATTATATTAAGAATGCCTTTATTTTTGGCGATAGTTGGGTTAATATATGTATTGGAGTCAGTATCAGTAATACTTCAAGTGGGATATTTTAAAATGACGAAAGGTAAACGTTTATTTAAAATGGCACCTATACATCATCACTTTGAGCTTTTAGGTGTACCTGAAACCAAAGTAGTTGCAGTATTCTATATAGTAACAGCGGCACTTTGCCTAGTAGGTTTTCTTGCGACTTACGGCATGTTTTAGTGATATAAAACCTTGGGCTCCGCCCAAACCCCATAAACTTTTTGAAAAAAGTTTAATCAAAAACTTTAAAAGCATGTGCGATGCACATGCTTGAAAGATTAAGAATGCTAGAAAATTCAAAAAGGCAAGCACGTTAGTGCTTGCAAAAAAAGCGGTCAAGCGCGCTGCGCTTGCGGTGGTGTGGAGGCAGAGCCTCCACGGTCTTAATCTTTAATCTTTTGACTTTTAAATCTTTTATTATTATATTGGAGGGCTAGGGTATGGCTATGGATTTGCGCGGTAAGAAGGTTTTAGTATGTGGAATGGCTTTGAGTGGTGTATATTCTGCCATACTTTTGAAAAAGCTTGGTGCTCATGTAATATTACAAGATATAAAGGACACAGAAGAGGCACGCAAAGAGGGCGAAAAAATAGGAGTAGAATTGTTACTCGGAAAAAACCCAGATGATATCATTTTAGAGCAAGATGTGGTAGTATTAAGTCCTGGTTTACCTTTAACTTTAGACTTTATACAAAAGGCGATAGATGCAGGTATTTATGTTGTAGGCGAATTTGAATTAGCTAGTAAATTATGTAAGTGTGATGTAGCAGCAATTACAGGTACGAACGGCAAGACAACGACAACAACATTACTTGGCGATATAATGAAAAAATTTAAAGAAAATACAGTGATGGTTGGCAATATAGGCATTCCATTCACTAAAGAAGTATTAGGTTTAGATGAAAATAGTTATTGTGTGGCTGAAGTTTCAAGTTTTCAGCTAGAAACGATAGATACATTTAAACCAAATATAAGTGCGGTTCTTAATATTACACCGGATCATTTGGATAGACATAAGACGATGGAAAACTATGTTGCTGCAAAGGAACGTATTTTTGCGAACCAAACATCGGAGGATTTTTTAATATTAAATTATGATAACCCATATTGTGTTGATATGAAAAATCGTGCAAACTGTAGAGTTATATTTTTTAGCGTAACGTGTGAACTTCAAGAAGGTTTATTCCTTAGAGGAGCGGACATTTGGGTACGATTAGATAATGCAGAGTTTTTACTTATAAACATAAATGAATTAAGTATAATAGGTTATCACAATGTAGAGAATGCAATGGCCGCATCAGCAATGGCATTATGTGCTGGCGTTCCTCATGACATTATACGAACAGCTTTAAAGGAATTTCAGGCTGTTCCGCATAGGATGGAATATGTACGAACTGTAAATGATATAATTTTTTATAATGATTCAAAAGCTACAAATCCAGGAGCAGCAATTAAAAGTATAGAGTCTATGACACGACCAACTATTCTTATAGGAGGCGGTTATAATAAAGACACTTCTTTTGATGAATGGGTTAAATCTTTTGGTAGAATAGTTAAGTATTTGATTCTTATTGGTTCGGCTAAAGATGAAATTTTGCGCGTTTGTGAAAAGTACGATTTCACCGATATTTTAGTAGCTGATACATTTGATTGTGCGTTAGAATTAGCGTATAAAAATGCAACTTCTGGTGATTGTGTTTTACTATCGCCAGCGTGTGCTAGTTGGGATATGTTTACTAGTTATGAGGAAAGAGGTAATATTTTTAAAGATTATGTTTCGAAGTTAGGTGGTGAGTAAAAATGAGTAGGGTGGGTAAAGCAACTCGGAGTGCTAAAAATCCAGTGAAAATAAGGCGTGTGGAAACTAATGAAAATACAAACAATGAACGTTTAATAGAAATTAAAAATGTTGATCATACTCTGCTTGTGTCGATTGTACTTCTTGTTTTGATAGGCATTGTAATGGTATTCAGTTCTAGTTATTACAGCGCATCACAAGAAGGTGCAAGATATCATTATTTCAGAATGCAAACTTTTGTTGCGCTTGTAGGCTTTGTATCAATGATGATTGTATCAAATATAAATTATAGGTACTTTAAAAGGTTTGCAGATGTGCTTTATTTAGTATCAATTGCTTTACTCATTTACGTTTTATTTTTCGGTTTAACAGAAGGTGGTGCGACTAGGTGGATACATATACCAGGGTTAGGTTTCGGTTTTCAGCCTTCAGAGGTTGCGAAGCTTGCTATCATACTTTTTGTATCTAAGGTTATATCTTCAAAAAAAGGTATTTTAAATAGCTTTATAGGGACGGCGAGTGTTTCAATTATTATTTTACTCTGCGTTGTTCTAGTTGGTATAGAAAATTTAAGTACTGCTATCATTATTGCTATTATAGGTTTCGGGATTTTGTTTGTTGCAAGTCCATACATAGTTATTTTTGTAGTTTTAGGTTTAGCTGCAGTTGGTGGGTTAGTTGCGTTTCTAGCATTTTTTGCAGAAGGGTTTAGAGGTGCAAGGTTTGAAGCGTGGCTTAATCCCTTTGCGGATCCACTTGGTGTAGGTTTTCAAACTGTGCAATCTTTATATGCGATAGCTTCAGGTGGATTATTTGGTTTAGGGCTTGGGCAAAGTAGGCAAAAACTTGGATTTATACCAGAAGCGCATAACGATATTATTTTTTCTATTATAGCGGAAGAACTTGGACTTTTAGGTGCTGGGCTTGTATTATTTTTATTTGGTGTGTTTCTATGGCGTGCACTTAAAATCGCGATGGATTCTCAAGATTTATTTGGCTCATTAGTAGCAACAGGTATAGCGATTATGATTGGAAGTCAAGTTATAATCAACGTAGGAGTTGTTACGAATACAATACCAAACACAGGCGTACCATTACCATTTATAAGTTATGGCGGAACATCTCTTGCTATAATGATGGTATCCGTTGGCATACTACTTAGCATATCTAGGTACACTAAAATCAGTTAAAAGATTAAAAGACTAAGACCGTGGGGCTTCCGCACCACCGCCCCGACAAGCGCAGCACGCTTGACCGCTTTTTTTAAGAACGCACATACGTGCGTTCTTTTTTGATTAAAAATTTTGAGTGAAGGGATAGGGAAATAGAGAAAAACAAGAACTTTATCTTTTAATTTTTTGATTTTTGTAAGAAACTCTGAAAAAATGGACATAATTTGGAGTTTGTTTGTAAATTTATTTTGCAAGGTTAAGAACATAAAGAAATTATAACGAAAAAATAAAGTTTTTTTGTACAAATAGTATTGAAATGGCGAAAATTGTATAATCAAATAAAATTTTCTGAATGATTTCTGGAAATAAACTTTGAAATAACTCCATAAATTTCTAACTTAAAAAAACTAATCAGCCGATAACAGAGTCGTAAATCACGTTTCATGCACAATCATGTGAACGAGAATTATAAAAACTGCAATGACGCTGCAGAGTTCAAAAAAAACTGAAAATATGGAGGTTGGTAATTATGAGTAACACGATAATTAACACAAATGTAATGGCATTAAATAGCCATAGAGCATTATCAAACGTTGGAAATCGTCAGGCGGTTTCATCTGAAAGACTTTCTACAGGTATGAGAATAAATCGTGCGGCCGATGATGCAGCTGGTCTTTCTATATCTGAAAAGATGAGATCTCAAATAAGAGGACTTGATCAAGCGAGTAGAAATTCACAAGACGGTATAAGTCTTATTCAAACGGCTGAAGGCGCGTTACAAGAAGTACAAGATATAACTCAGCGTATAAGAGAATTAACAGTTCAAGCTGCTAATGATACTTTAGTTACTGAGGATAGAAATGCTATACAAACAGAGGTTAGCCAACTTGTAACTGAACTTGGAAACATAATTGAGCGTACATCATTTAATGGGCAAGCACTTCTTGCGGGCGAAACTGACGCTACTGATAACCCTACTGGACCAGCAAATGGAACCATAAACATCCAAAATGGCTCTAATTCTAACGAAAGATTAACAATCACAGTACCTGACTTTCGTAATGACCCAAATGATGATGAATATTATGAACTTGTTACAGGAGCGGGTGGTGTAGATAATCTTTATAGAGCTGACAGTGGACAATTACGTCATTTAATGAATATGTTAGCCTCAGCAGACAGTGTAGGCGATGCAGACGAGGACAATAATGTTAGTCTTAACCTTGGATCACATGAGCGCGCAACTGCTACGCTAACTCTTGTAGATGATGCACTTAGAGAAATTTCATCAAACCGTTCTGATCTTGGTGCACTGCAAAATAGACTAGAGCACACAATCAATAACTTAAATATAGCGTCAGAAAACACAAGTGCAGCCGAATCTCGTATCCGCGATACTGATATGGCACGTGAAATGATGCAATTAACACAAGCGAATGTACTTCAACAAGCAGCAACATCAATGCTCGCGCAAGCGAACCAATCGCCACAAGGCGTACTTCAGTTACTCAACTAAATAAAGCATAAAAAAAGAAAGCCTTGGTTATGCCTCCAAGGCTTTCAACTAAAAAAATAAAGTTAACCTATATCGAGGATAAGATTGCGACTCTTATGCCTCAATATTTTTATCGAATAATTTTTAATAATAGTTTACGGTTAATTAAAAGAGGTATTATAATACCTCTTTTTTGTATGTACAAAAAAAATTGTGTAAAATGACAAAATTATATGAAATTTAAAATATTAAGAATACTAATATACGTTTGATTTATTTTAAATTTTTTATTATTAATAAATTTAAATCAAAAAAATGTGTAATACGCATTTTTTTTGTATTTTTTATAAAAATTTTTATTATTAGAAAAATTTAAAAGAATTAAGATCAAAAGATTAAGATGGTGGGGCTATCCGCTTCAAATCCCGACAAGCGCGTACGCATTTGCTTTAATTAAATCTCTACGCACTATGATTTCAACCAAAAAAGAACGCGCGAAGCGCGTTCTTTTAAAGTTTTGATCAAACTTTTTCAAAAGTTTGTGAGTACGGTAAGAGCCCGTGGTTTTAATTCTTTAATTTTTTGATAAAAGAAGGCGGTCTAAAGATTTTGTTGGGTAGGGATAATACAACTATAACTCCTATAGCAATAACCCCAGCTATATTTAGAGTTTGTACTCCAGCTGCTACTGCTTGCTCAGGTTGATTATAAATGATGTGATACATTGTGGTATATATTCCAGCTCCAGGGACAAATGTTATTATACCTGAAGTTAGGTATACGGTTGTAATTGTTTTTCTACGTCTGGAAAATATACGGCTCAAAAATGTAACGACTAAAGTTCCGACAAATACGGGTCCAATATCTGAATCGAAAAATGGTGATAAAATCTCGAAAGCTAACCAGCCCATAGCACCTACAAATCCACAGTATACAAGCTCTGATTTTTGGATGTTGAAAAGCACGCTAAAAGTCAAAGATGCAAAAAAAGCACCAATTATACTACTAATAATATCCACGGTAATTACTCCTAACATTTAACTGATGTGAAACACAAGCCTAAATATAACACCAACTCCAATAGCTATAGATACAGCAACAAGAATAGCATCGAGTATACGACTTATTCCTGAAAGATAATCCCCAGCCAAAACATCACGCACGGCATTTGTAAGCCCAACTCCAGGAACTAAAATCATGATAGAACTTACTATTATATTATCCATGTTTTTACCTATATCGAAATATACTAACGTAAATGCCGAAGCGGCTACAATACAACCACCTAGTATATTAATCATAAAATTTGAAATGCCAGCTTTACCGAAAATAGTTAAGCAAGCAGCCAAAAAAAAGCCAGATATAAAAGCACTTATAACATCTGAAGAAATGCCTCCAAATAAGACAGAAAAAGCAGCACAACATAAACCAGAAACCAGAATTTTTGTTTTTGTACTGTAAGAAGGTTTATTACGTATAGTTTCAATTTCTATGATAGCTTCATCCAATGTTATCATTTTTCTTTCGAGTCTTCGAGATAGATCGTTTACTAGCGAAACTTTTTCTAAGTTAACAGTTCGGTTTTTTACTCGTCGTACCATGGTTAGGATTTCATTGTCTTCATTTTCTATGGTACATATAATACCAGTTGTTGTAACAAAAGATTCAACAGAGGAATGAGCAAATGGTTTAAGTATATATCTCATTGTTTCTTCTACTCTATTAGTTTCTGCGCCATTACTAAGCATTATTTCCGCTGAGTCCATGGCGAGTTTTAGTATTATATTGCTAGATTTTTTTGACATAATTTAACCTCTGAAATTTTAATTTATTAAGAGATAGTATGACACAAATTTATGATAAGTCAATCAAAAAAACAATAATTTGCATAAAATGCTGTTAGATAGATTCGATATGACTATCACAATTTCAAGTATTTAACTATTACGAATCCAAACTTTATAAGAAATAAGCAAAAAATAAATTTAAAGTATAAAAATGTAGTTTTTTGATGTGAGTTACTTTATAATAATATGCTAAAGGGGTGATTAATTTGTTAAAAAAAATCATGTCATTACTTATATTAATGGTTTTAGTTTTTGCCTTTGGTAATAGTAATGTATATGCAAACACGCAAAGCGTGGACACAATAAGAATAGGTTTAGAATCCAGATATAATAATGCGAATTTAGTAACTATTCAAAACAATTCTATTATTATAGGATATTCTGCTGGAGTTTTTGAACCTACAATTCTTATATCATCAGAAGGTGGATTTACTGTTTCGGTAGATAATAGCTATTATTTAGATATAAATGAAAGATTTTATGATTATAATAGCGCGCTATTTCGTGTGAATGAATTAAATAGCGATCCGAATAATAATGCAGTAGTTGCTTTTTTGGATTCAAACAGCTTCGCAGTATATTTTGGTGGATTTCCTAATGGACAAGCTGTAGAGGACAGCATGGAAACGCTTAGGGCTATGTTGCACGAAAATTTATCAGTTGTACCAGCTTCAACTAACAGAACTATTTTAAGAAGTTCAGATAATAACCACACAATAGTTTTTGCGCATAGTACAAGACATCCTCAAGTAGTGGATGGAAATGGTGGCTTTGTAGCTTTAGGTGGAAGAACTTACAGAGGAATTATGGAAATAGGCCGACAAATAGGCGATGGAATAACTCCAGTGAATATAGTTGATGTTGAGGAGTATTTGTATAGCGTGGTACCTTCTGAAATGCCAGCTGGCTGGGCAATGGAAGCTCTTAAAGCTCAGGCTATAGCGGCAAGAAGTTATACCTTTTCAAGAAGAGGTTCACATGCTAGGCTAGGTTATGAGTTGTGCGATACAGTTTTTTCTCAAGTTTATGCTGGAACTGGTAACGAAGCATCAACTACAACAGAGGCCGTACGTAATACAAGAGGTTTAAAGATGTTTAATAATGGTAACGTTATAGAGGCAACTTATTTTTCTTCAAGTGGCGGGGTTACAGAAAATTCAGAAAATGTATGGCTTAACGCTATGCCTTATTTAAGGTCTGTAGAGGATAGTTTTGAAACTATGGGCATGGTATGGGAACGTGTTTTTACATTAAATGAAATGACTGCTATAACACGTGCAAATGGTATTAATATAGGATATGTAAGAGACGTAGTTGTATCACAAACAGCTGAAAGCGGTAGAGTTAATGAGCTTTCTATAATCGGTACCGCAGGAACCCATTCTATAACTAGAGAACCTATAAGAACATTTTTTTCTAGCGCAAATGGAGGAAGTTTGCATAGTAGAAATTTTGAAGTTACATCTACAGTTAGTGGAGGTGGTGCTATTAATATTCCAGACGATGATGGTGCTATAACTCAAAATCCAGAACCGCCAATAGGTGATACTATACATATAATCCACTCAGGTGGAATAGTACAAGTACCTATTATGAGCTCATTTGTAATAAATAGCAGAGGCGAAATAGTTCACATAAGTGAAAGTGACATAGAAATGCATATGAATAATACTCAAATTCATACTATGTCAGCAGAAGATGTTAATGAAATCCCTGTTGGTTACGTAACATTTAATGGTAGGGGCTGGGGACATGGTGTAGGCATGAGTCAATTCGGTGCAAGAGGAATGGCTGAAGCTGGTTTTACATTCATAGAAATACTACAGCACTACTACACAGACGTAGAAGTTAGAAGATAAAAGAAAACAACTAGGAAGAGGAGAATACTTATGAATAAAAAAGACTTTTATTTTGATTTACCAGAGGAGCTTATAGCACAAACGCCACTCGAAGATAGAACATCGTCGAGAATGCTTACACTCGATAGAAAAACAGGCGAAATAAAACATAACCATTTTAAAGATATAGTTGGTCTTTTAAACGAAGGTGATTGTTTAGTTATTAATGATACAAAAGTAATACCAGCAAGGCTTATAGGCGAAAGAAAGGGTACAGGTGCTAAAGTAGAAGTGCTTTTACTAAATAGAAAAGATACAAACAGATGGGAAACTTTAGTGAGTCCTGGAAAAAAAGCCAGAGAAGGCGACGTAATAAGGTTTGGTAATGGTGTATTAGAAGCCACTATAGAAGGTATAACAGACGGTGGAAATAGGATAATAAACTTCGAATTTGAAGGTATATTTGAAGAAATATTAGATGAGCTTGGAGAAATGCCACTACCACCATATATCACAACTAAATTAGAGGATAAAAATCGATATCAAACAGTATATGCTAAAAAAGAAGGTTCAGCAGCAGCACCAACAGCAGGACTACATTTTACTCATGAGCTTATGGACGAAATAAAAGCAAAAGGTGTTAAAATAGCAACTATAACTTTACATGTAGGACTTGGAACATTTAGGCCAGTAAAAGAAGATGATATCTTAAACCATAAAATGCATGAAGAATTCTATATTATAGAAGAAGATCAAGCGAATATTATAAATACTACAAAAGCAAATGGTGGACGAGTTATTGCGGTAGGTACTACTAGTTGTCGTACACTAGAATCTTGTTCAGTAGATGGAAAATTACAATCAGGCAATGGTTTTACAGGTATATTTATTTATCCAGGTCATGAGTTTCAAATGATAGACGGATTAATTACAAACTTCCATTTACCAGAGTCAACCCTAGTAATGCTTGTATCAGCACTTTCAACTAGAGAACATATACTACATGCATACAACGAAGCAGTAAAAGAAAAATACAGGTTCTTCAGTTTCGGAGACGCTATGTTCATAAGCTAGAAGATTAAGACCTCGGGGCTATGTGCCCCGAACTCGCACAAGCGCAGCGCGCTTGACCGCTTTAGGCATGCGCAACGCGCATGCTTTAAAAAATTTTTGGTGTATTTATAGAAATTTTCAAATTCCTAAAAAAGAACGCACGAATGTGCGTTCTTTACGTGGTCAAGCGCACGTGCGCTTGTCGGAGGTGTGGAGGCTGAAAGCCTCCACGGTTTTATGTTTTTCTGTTTTAAAAAAGGGGTATGCAATGGACTTGTTTGAGTACCAGTATAAGAAACATGTAGAAAAGGAATCTCCTTTGTCAGCAAGAATGCGCCCAAGTAGAATAGAAGATTTTGTTGGGCAAGAACATATTTTAGGCAAAAATACTTTGCTGTACCGTGCAATAAAAGCAGATAAATTAACAAGTGTTATATTGCACGGTCCACCAGGTACAGGTAAGACAACTATTGCTAGGATAATAGCAAATACTACAAACAGCAATTTTGTAAATGTGAATGCAACATCAGCAGGTGCAAAAGACCTTAGAGAGATTATAGAAAACGCAAAAATGAACATCAGTAGTAAGCGCACAATCTTATTTATTGATGAAATACATCGTTTTAATAAAAGTCAGCAAGATATATTATTGCCGTATGTAGAAAATGGTACAATCATACTTATAGGGGCTACTACTGAAAATCCGTATTTCGAGGTTAATAAGGCTTTAATATCTAGGTCTACAGTTTTTTCACTTGAAGCACTTAGCACAGAAAATATAAAAGACATATTAATGAATGCTGCCAGAAATAAAGAAAAGGGAATTGGCATGTACAAGCCCATGGTTGATGATGATGCTATTATTTTTCTTTCGGATATGGCAAATGGGGATGCACGCGTAGCTCTTAATGCATTAGAGCTTGCTATACTTACAACAGAAACTAGCGAAAATGGAACAGTACACATAACAAAAGATGTAGTTAAAGAGTGTATACAAAAACGTGCGTTAAACTATGATAAAAACGGTGATAATCATTATAATATTATATCCGCGTTTATAAAGAGTATGAGAGGCTCAGACCCAGACGCAGCCATTTATTATTTAGGACGTATGCTGTACGCTGGCGAAGACCCTAAATTTATCGCAAGGCGTTTAGTTGTTTTTGCATCCGAAGATGTAGGGAATGCGGATCCAGTAGCATTGCAGATTGCTACTTCAGCAGCACAAGCTACTGATTTTGTAGGAATGCCTGAGTGTAGAATAATATTATCCCAAGCTGTAGCTTATGTAGCCAGCGCTCCAAAAAGTAATGCATCATATACAGCTATAAATAGAGTAATGGAAGATGTAGCTACCATAAAAATTAAAGATATACCAAGCTATTTAAAAGATAGTCATAGTGGCACTAAAACTACAGGATATAAATATCCACATGACTATGTAAATAATTATGTAGAACAACAATATTTGCCTGATGAACTTGTAGGCAAAAAATATTATAACCCTACGGATAATGGTGCAGAGAAACAAATAAAAGATAGATTAGAAAAACTGAGAAGATGAGGGATGGGTTCAAAATGCGAAATATAAAAATGATAGTTTCTTATGACGGTAGCCGTTATAACGGTTGGCAAAGACAGAAAAACAGCCCCAATACTATACAAGAGTTAATAGAGAATGTTATACATGACTGTATAAAAGAAAAAGTTACTATTATATCTTCAGGGCGTACAGATGCAGGTGTACATGCTTACGGGCAAGTAATTAACTTTAACGTACAAAGCACATTACCTCTTAAAGAGATTCAAAGAGTAATAAATATAGCATTACCGAACGATATAGCTATAAAAAGCATTGAAGAAGTAGGCGAGCGTTTTCATTCAAGATATAACGCAAAAAGCAAAATATATGTATACAAAATATTAAACTCGGATGTTCACGATCCATTCATCAGAAAATATGCGTATTATTGCCCTCATGATTTAGATATAGAAAAAATGAAAAGAGCAGCAAGACTTTTTATTGGTCAGCATAATTTCAATGGATTTTCTAGTGCGAAAGCTTCAAATAAATCGACAGAACGCATTATCTATTCGTTAGATATCGTACAAAATGGTGAAGAAATAGAAATTTCTTATCACGGAAACGGATTCCTTTATAATATGGTACGAATTATGACAGGTACATTAATAGAAATAGGGCTTAGAAAATTACCTGAAGATGTGATTACAACAGCACTTAAAACTGGTGAAAGGCAAGTAGCAGGTTATACTGCTCCGCCTCATGGGTTAGTACTTGCAGAAGTTAAGTATTAAAAGATTAAGACCTTGGGGCTTTGCCCCAAACCCCACAAACTTTTAAAAAAGTTTGATCAAAACTTTATTAGCATGCGCTTTGCGCATGCTTTTTTTGTTTTTATCGTTTAAATATGTACGAATAAGAAATATTTGAGTAAAAGTGAAGTGATCATTGTGTAATTTTTCTATATATAATATATTTTGTAAACATAGAAAAAAATTTGCACTAAAATGCTATAGTTTACAAGGGAATTGGGAAATAAGATGTTAAAAATGAAAAATGGAGGGTGATTTTTATGTCAATGGTAGTAAGTAGTGCAGCAGCAAGCGCAGTTAATATTGGTAATAAAAATTCTGGTGGAGTTTTGCAAGGATTAAAAGAAAGGTTTCCAAATTTAAGTTTTACGGTTGGAAATAAACCTACGGCAAATGTTAATTCCAGAGGATTTAATCATGTTACGTTATCTCCACAACTTCTCAGAAGAATGGAAAGAGAACCTGAATTTGCGGCAGAAATGGAAAAGAAATTTGAACGTATTCCTGACGCTACAGAGTTTGGGAAGGATTTAGCAAGAAAAAGAGGGGCAACTTTACTTGGTTCAGGAGTTATGTTTGATGATGATGGTGGTATGTCTTCATGGGGCGTGTCCACAAATGTAGTAGGTAACGGAGGTGGAGGGAATCCATTTGGCGGAATGACAGCACCATCAGGAACAAGAGAGGCAAAAGCGGAGAGCCTTCTATTTTTGCTAAATAATAACGTAGTAGATAATAACAATAGTACAAATCAAACTCCATTCTGGGCAGATAATAACTCAACTCGTTCTTGGCAAGTTTAGAAGAATACTAGGATTCAAAGAATACTTAAAAAAAAGCAAGCGCATATGCGCTTGCTAATAAAGTTTTGATCAAACTTTTGCAAAAGTTTGCGGGTGTGGGCAGAGCCCACGGTTTTAATCTTTTGATTTTCAATCTTTTGACTTTCTAACTAAATTTAATGAAAGCCTCAAGTAGCGTGTCAGAAATGTACCTGTAAGCATCATCTCTGAAATGTACACCGTCTAAAAAAACATCTCTGTATTTTTCGTTTCTATCTTGTATAAGGTTTAAAATATCGTGATACATGTCGACACAGTGTAAATTATGCGCTGATGCTACCTCAATTGCTATACTGGCAAATTTACTAAGCCTTGGTATATACGCTGGGGTAGGTGTTAGCAGCAAAATATCTATGTTGTTACTATGAAGTATGTTTATACAGCGATTGAGATATTTTTTATAATTTCTCTTAGAAAGAGGAAATCCTCCTTGAAAACTGCCTTTACAGTCATTTATTCCAAACATCATTATACATAAATCAGGTTGCTCTGCAATTACTTTTTCTCCTACATTTTTATAGGCTTGATACGATTGCCAACCGATATTGCCTTCATTTTTGATTGTTATGTTAGAGTTTTCAAAATGAAATCTTAATTGTGATTGTAGTAGTTCAGGGTATGGCAAACCTACCTGAGATACACGATCTCTGGTATAGCAAGGATATCCATAGGTAATGCTGTCACCATAACACACTATTTTTACAGTTTCTTTATTTTTTATTTTTATCATCGTATTATCTATCATTTAGTTTTTGCCTTTCTTCAAAGATATTTTTAAAGATATTTCTTTCATAAGCCTAGTAACATAATTACTTGAAAGTACGGTAACTATTATTACATTCAAAAGTATCAATATTAAGAAAACAAGTGTAACGTTTAGTTTTTTTAGAGAATCAAAAAAACCAAATGCCCAAAATGTTTGTATTACAAATCCATGTAGTATATATATATTGAATGTTTTTAAACCTATATCAGAGTACATCATATGTTTATGGGGAACAAGTATCATAAAAGCTGCACTCATAACTATGGAAATAGCGTATAAAATAATACGATTTACTACACCGTCAAATCCGTAAAAACCTAAATAAGAAAACGAATCAGAGTAATAAAATATATTTATAGCCATTTCATCTATATAAAAGTAAAACACTCCACATATAATAATAGCCATTGCGATTAAAATCTTTTTAATTAAGGGTTTTTTAGTAAATTTTTCAATCACTTTATAATCTATAAAATATCCAGCTAAAAAGAAAGGGAACAGCGCAAATGTCCGTTGTATACTTAGAACCCTTCCATGAATATTAACAAATCCAAAAAGTGTTCCAATAATAAAAGCAACTATTAAAAGCAAAGGGCTTTTTTTGAATAATATTAGTAAAGCTTTCCAAAAAAATAGAGATAACATATACCACATTATCCAGTAAGGTGTAAGTACAGCCATGATAATATCTATGTTTGTATTTAAAGTAAGTTGATTTAGTGACGCTTCAATAAGCGAAGGATTAAGCCAAAATATTATACCTATAAAAATCAGATATAGTATGTTAAAAAATATAAATTGAAGCAAAATATTTGGGGCAGCTTTTCTAAAGTCGTTATTTTTAGATAAAAATCCTGATGCAAAAATGAACAAGGGCATATGGAACGAATAAATCGAAATATATAGCCATTTAAACAAATCGTGTGTATCAACGAAATATTCAATTAAGTGTCCAAATACGACTAACACAACTAAAAGTGCCTTTATATTATCAAAAAAGTGTATTCTATCTGTAGTCATATAAAAAGCCTCGCAAGATTATAATATAGAGATATTCCCAAACAGTATAAAACATTATGTAATGAATAGCAAATTTATCGTTTGAAAAATTTTAGAAATTTCAGTGTTTATTACAAAATATGCAAATGCCATTTTATATAATACAAAATAGTATTAAATAGTTTTTCTGTGGGGGTGGTTATGAACATATACGCAGATGTAGTTTTTTTAATTAATCTTCTCATGAATTTTTTGATTTTTTGGATAGTTTCAAAACTCATTAAAGAAAAAGTTAAGAAATTTAGAATTTTCGTAGGTGCATTATTAGGTGCTTCTATTTACTCTGTTATGATATTTATTCCTACACTTAGAGAATTTTATAATTTTTTTTCAGTTATATTGGTATTAGTAGTTAGCTTATTTACAACCTTTGGTTTTTTATCATTTAAAAGATTTGCAAAGCTTATTTTTTTCGCCCATATGGTTGCATTTATGGTTGGTGGAATGGGTATAGCGATTTATAGCTACACAAATGTTGTAGATGTATTTGATAGCATTGTTAGAGGTAGTCATTACTTTTCTTTTAAAGTTCTAATTGTTTCAGCTTTTTTAAGTTATTTAATTATAAAATTTGGGCATCCATACATTAAAAAAACACTTATTATGAAGCAAACATTTTATAACGTAAAAATTTTTATGGGCGATGTTAGCGTTGATATATTAGCACTTGTTGATACAGGAAATAGCCTTACAGAACCAATAAGCAAATTACCAGTTATTGTAGCCGAATTTAAAAGCATAAAAGATTTTCTACCACCGAAAATACAATTACTGTTTTATGAAAAGAAAGAAAATGATTTTGTTGCTGTTACAAACAGCATATCGGAGTCCGAAATGGTTAATAAAATGCGCATTATACCATTTAAAAGTATTGGTAAAGAAAGCGGCATTCTAATAGGATTTAAACCAGATAAAATTGAAATAATGAATACCGAGTCTGTAGTAAAAGTCGAAGATGTGTTCATAGGAATTTTCAATTTGAATCTTTCTGCAAATGGCGATTACCAAGGTTTACTCAGCCCTAAGCTTTTAAATGATTAATAGGGCAAAATAAAGTAGGAGGAAAAGTATTATGTTGTATTTGAACCAATTCTATTTTAGAGCAAGAGATTTTATAGGTAAGGTTTTGCTTAAACCTACGAATGAAGACGAAAATAGTATATATTACATAGGTGGTAATGAGGTATTGCCAACGCCATTGAATGTCGATGAGGAACTAAAGTTATTAGGAAAGCTAGGTTCTGAAGAAGATGTAGAAGTAAAATCTATTTTAATCGAAAGGAATTTACGCCTTGTTGTATACATAGCTAGAAAGTTTGAAAATACAGGTGTAAACGTAGAGGATTTAATATCAATAGGTACAATCGGACTTATAAAAGCAATTAATACATTTAAAACAGATAAAAACATCAAACTAGCGACGTATGCATCAAGATGTATAGAAAATGAAATTTTGATGTACCTGAGACGTAACACCAGAACAAAAATAGAAGTTTCAATAGATGAGCCGTTAAATGTTGATTGGGAAGGTAATGAATTATTATTATCTGATATTTTAGGAACTGATGCAGATGTAATATATAGAGATATAGAAGATGAAGTAGATAAAGATTTATTAAATACAGCAATGCAAAAATTAAGTAAAAGGGAAAAAAGGATTGTAGAACTTAGATTTGGACTTTTGACAGATGGAACAGAAATGACTCAAAAAGAAGTAGCAGATTTACTAGGTATTTCACAATCCTACATATCACGTCTTGAAAAAAAGATTATAAAAAGGCTTAGAAAAGAAATTGCAAAATTGGTTTAAAAGGTCAAAAAGGCAAGCACACATGTGCTTGCCTTTTTAAATTATCAAATATAAAGACCGTGGGGCTTCCGCCCCACCACCCCGACAAGCGCAGCGCGCTTGACCGCTTTTTTTGCAAGCGCATATGCGCTTGCTTACAAAGTTTTGGTCAAACTTTTTTAAAAGTTGGAGAAGTTGCGGTATACCGCAATGGGTTTGGGGCAACGCCCCAAGGTTTTAATGTTTTAGTTGTGATTGATTATATATATAAGGTTTGACATTTATTTTTTGTTACCCTATAATGCTGATTACTGCTATTTGAAAAGGGGAGAAAGAAGTGGAATTGACTATTAGTTGGATAGGGGCGTTAGTTGGGCTTGCCATTGCTATTGGACTCATACTAAAAAAGTTGCACCCTGTGTATGCTTTACTTACAGGTACAATTGTAGGTGCACTAGTTGGGGGCATAAATCTAGCACAGACTTTGGATATTATAATATCTGGTGCCCAAAGTGTTATGGGTACAGTTGTAAGGGTTCTTGCTGCTGGTGTTTTGGCTGGTGTTATGATGGAATCAGGTGCTGCTGAAACTATCGCTAAAGTAATTGTTAATAAATTCGGAGAAAAAAAAGCTATACTTTCTCTTGCGTTGTCTACAATGATAATAACTGGTGTTGGTGTTTTTATACCTGTTGCTGTTTTGATAGTGGCTCCTATAGCTTTATCAGTAGGCAATAAAATGAAAATTTCTAAAGTATCGTTACTTTTAGCATTATCTGGTGGTGGAAAAGCTGGTAATATTATATCGCCAAATCCAAATGCTATAGCTGTAGCTAATGGTTTTGATCTTCCACTTAATCAAGTTATGCTTTATGGTTTTGTGCCAGCAGTTTTTGGGCTAGTTGCTACAGTAGTCACTGCAGGACTAATAAAAACAAAAGGTACTATGGTTAATTCTAATGAACTAGAAGGTAATGACTCTGACGACTCAAAGTATCCGCCACTTTCTAAAGCAATAGTAGCACCAGCTACGGCAGTAATACTTTTAATGATTAGTCCAGTGGGTGCGATACTCGGTATTGAAGCTTTGGCAAACTTCCAAATTGATGCGATGTTTATATTACCAGCAGCAGCTATACTTGGTATGCTTGCAATGGGTCAAAGTAGCCAAGTATTAAAGTATACTAACGCAGGTATAAATAGAATGACTCCGATAGTTCTTATACTTATTGGTGCAGGTGCAATAGGTGGACTTATATCAAACTCTAATTTACCAGAATTGATTATAAATGTAATAGGTAATACTGGAATGTCTGGTGTATTTTTAGCACCTATATCTGGAATACTTATGGGTCTTGCAACAGGATCTACGTCTACAGGTGTTATTCTTGCGTCAGGTTCTTTTGGTGAGCCAATACTTGAAATGGGCGTAAGCTCTATTGCTGCTGCAATTATGATACATACAGGCGCAACAGTGCTTGACGCAATGCCCCAAGGTAACTATTTTCACGTAAGTGCTGATAGTATGAAAATGACCATAAAAGAGCGTATGAGCGTAGTACGTTATGAAGCCGTAGTTGGTGGAACTATGACGATTGTAGCCACAATTTTATATGGTTTTATATTAGCTTAAAATTAGTTACAAAAACCTTGGGGCGTTGCCCCAATCCCTAGTCGCTTTTTGAAAAAAGCGACGCAAAAACTTTAGACAAGTGCATACGCACTTGTTGGGAAATTGCCGTATACGGCAATGAGATGAAATCCTCACGGTCTTAATGTTTCACTATTTTTACTACAAAGAAAGCTTGCATAAAAAAAGCGCAAGCATCGCTTGCGCCATTACGCGGTCAAGCGCGCGTGCGCTTGTCAGGGGTGGTGGGGATGAAATCACCACGGTCTTAATCTTTTAATCTTTTAGCTTCTTTTCTGGTTTCGAGATATTCTATTAAATCTACTGCTATATCACGAGCAATTGTGGCAAAAGGTATAGCTACTATCATACCTAAAACGCCAAAGTAAAAGCTACCTATGGATATTGATATTATAATAAGTAGAGGATTAAGGTGCAAAGATGTACCCATTAGTTTAGGTTGGATGAAGTTGCCGTCTAGCTGTTGAGTAACAAGTAAAAATAATCCTGTTATAAGAGCTACAGCGGGTCCATCTGTAAATATAACAAATACAACAACAAATATAGATCCGAATATAGAACCAAAGTAAGGTATGATATTTAAAACAGCTAATAGCATGCCGAACATTACTGCTTGGTCAATCCCTATTAAGGAAAGACCTATTGTTGCTAAGGTACCTAAAATAATACAATCTAATAATTGACAGTAGATATATTTGTAAAAATAAAAATTTAAGTTTCGACCATATTTTAAAAGTACCTCAGCACTTTTATTAGGAAGAATAGCATATGTTAAACGTACAAAAAATTTCATAATAACATCTGAATATAAAAGGTAGTATATTGAAGATACAAACCCTATAAATATTGTGAAAAGAGCAGTGGAAAGCCCTGCAATGTTTCCTAGAGCTATTATAAGACCATTGGTTATCGTTTGGACAACATTTAAAATAAAGCCTTGTAAATCAAAATCAATACTATCTAAGAAAATAAGATTAAGATAATTATAATTATAAATTTGCATAGCATTTTCTATTAAAGCTTCGATATGAACTGGAAGTATTCTACCGAGGTCAAGTATGCCATCAATCAAAATTGGTACTACTGTATCAATAAATAATCTAAAAATAAAAATAGCTAACAAGTAAGTAGCAATAACGCTAAGACCTCTATGGCGAGTACTTATAAATGGAAGGTTTAAATTTTTAAATAAACTATCAAATTTTTTACGTGGTATGTTAAGTATATAAGCTAAAATAGCACCTAAAATAAAAGGGGTTAACGCACCAAAAAAGGCTTGTATAGAATAAATTATGTCAGGTAAATGGTTAAGTGTTTGTACAAATATAATAAGAATAATGCTAAGAATAAAAGGGGGTATCCATTTTTTAAAATCTTTATGATTATTCATCAATTCCTCCAAAGTATAAAATTTAATTTGCTATATCGTTTCAGACATGTCTATATATTTGTGACCAAACTCCTCTATGAAATCTTTTCGTCCTTTTAAATTATCACCTAAAAGAATTTCAAACATTTCTTTCGTTCTATCAACATCCGAGGGCATTACAGATATAAGTCTACGAGTCTCAGGATTCATTGTGGTTAGCCACATCATATCAGGTTCATTTTCTCCTAAACCTTTGGAACGTTGAATGTTATATTTTCCTTTTAATTTAGAAATTACACTTAATTTTTCTCGTTCGCTATATGCAAAATATGTTTTTTTACTGCTGGTTATTTCATATAAAGGAGATTCAGCAATAAAAATTTTATGATTGTCTATTAAAGAAGGTATAAGTCTATACAACATAGTAAGTATTAAAGTTCTTATTTGAAATCCATCAACATCAGCATCAGTACATATTATTATTTTATCCCAACGAAGCTGTGATAGGTTAAATGTATTTAAATCTTTATTATGTTTAGATTTAACTTCTATGCCACAACCTAAAACACGTATTAAATCTGTGATGATAGAGCTACTAAATATTTTATCATAATCAGATTTTAAGCAATTAAGTATTTTTCCACGCACAGGCATTATAGCTTGGAATTCTGCATCACGACCTAGTTTACAAGCACCAAGGGCCGAATCTCCTTCTACTATATAGAGTTCTCGTCTTGATATATCTTTAGTTCTACAGTTTACAAATTTTTCTACTCTATTACTTATATCTAAGTTGCTAGTTAGGTTTTTTCTGATACTGATACGAGTTTTTTCTGCTGTTTCTCTACTACGTTTATTAATCAAAATTTGACTTGCTATCTTATCCGCTTCAAACTTATTTTCTATAAAATAAATTTCTAGCTGTTTTTTGAAAAAATCTGTCATATATTCTTGTATGAATTTATTAGTAATGGATTTTTTTGTTTGGTTTTCATAACTTGTTATGGTGGAAAACGAATTTAAAATGAGTACTAAACTATCTTCAATGTCATTATATATAATTTTTTTCTCATTTTTCTTATAAAGAGCGTTTATTTTTATATAGTTATCTATTGCAAAAACAAATGCAGATTTAATAGCTTTGTCAGGAGAACCGCCATATTCTAAATAACTAGAATTATGATAAAATTCTACGTTACTTACTTCATTCGTAAAACAAAATACAACTTCAAATTTAAGTTTATAAGTGGGCTTATCATCTCTATCTTGCCCTTCTGCTTGCGTTGTTAAGTATTTAATATCTGTAAAACTTTTAGGTACTAATTCCTCTATATAGTCTTTTATACCATTTTTATAACAGAAAGTAAATGTATTATCAGTTTCTTCATCGTATAAAATAAAAGTTAAATTTGAGTTTATAATTGCTTGACGCTTTATTATTTCTTCATAGTAAGACAAAGGTACATCTATATCCGTGAATACTTGCGTGTCAGGCTTCCATTTAATTGTCGTTCCAGTATATTTATATTTATATTTTTCTTTTTTAAGTTCTGATACATTTTCTCCATGCTTAAAACTCAAAGTATATTTATAATTATCTCGATAAATTGTTACGTCCATATACTCAGAACTGTATTGAGTAGAACATAAACCTAAACCGTTAAGACCAAGGCTATATTCATAGTTTTCGCCTTCATTATTTACATATTTGCCCCCAGCGTACAATTCGCAAAACACAAGTTCCCAGTTAAATCTTTCTTCTTTCTGATTATAGTCTACAGGTATCCCTCTACCATAATCTCTTACTTCTATGCTATTATCTTTAAATTTTTTGATTTCTATTTTGTTTCCAAAACCTTCTCTCGCTTCATCTATAGAATTTGAAAGTATTTCAAATATAGAATGTTTGCAACCATCAAGGCCATCTGAGCCAAATATTACAGATGGTCTTTTACGTACACGGTCGGCTCCTTTAAGCGATGTAATGCTTTCGTTATTATAGTTATTATCAGTAATTTTAAACACTTCCTCAATTCGTAGTTAAGTTCAAGATAAAGATTAAAGAATAAAACCTTGGGCGTTGCCCAAACCCATAAGCTTTTTGAAAAAAGCTTAACCAAAAACTTTAAACGCATGCGCATAGCGCATGCTTAAAGCGGTCAAGCAAGCACGCGCTTGCGGGGATTGGGGCAGAGCCCCAAAGGTTTTAATCTCTTAATCTTTTGATATTGTAACAATCAAAGTTCCGCTTGTAATAGATACAGCGGCTGTTGTTTTAGTCATTATGTTACTAACTCCTAGCCCTTTACCCACATGCATAACAGCATTTTGTAGCGGATACTCTAAATTTTTTGTTGTGACACCATGACATATTGAAATCGGTATTAAAGAAACAATATCATTTTTGTTTCCATTTAAATTTAGCACAGAATTTGTCATCATAATTTTGTTATTTTCGTCTACAAGTTCTGCATATTCATTTCTATCTAAAAAATTTTTTAACATCAATACATTAGTTAAAGAATGATCTATACGGCTTCCCATTCCAGCTATAATTAAAAAATTTTTAAATCCTTTTTCTCTTGCATATTCTATTGCTATTTCCGTATCTGTTAAATCTTTTTTTGTAGGATATTGTACGATTTTAACGTTTGTAGGAATTTCGCCAATAGAATCAAAATCCCCGACTACTACACTTGGCTTTAGCTCCATTTCAGTAGCGTGATTATATCCACTATCTGCACAAATTATTGTGTCATTAGGTTTTATCTGCTTTTTTATATAGTTATAATCTGTTATTTTTCCACCACATATAATAACTGCTCTAATAGTAATCACATCCCCTAAAAAATAGCTTTTACTTTAAAAAATTTATTTATTATACTTATTATTTACAAATTTTATTGTATCACTTGGGAATTTCACAAGTCAAATTCTTTGACCATTTGATTTTAATAGACCAAATGGACTAATTAAATTATAATGCTTTATATATAATATGTCAATAGCCTTTAAAGTGAATAGATGAAAATTATTCTGCAAAATTGTTGCATATAAATGTTATAATTGTTAAACTAGAGCAAATAATATGTTTACATATGTAAACAATAGCTTTTTACAGATATACAGTATGTAAGAAGTTTCTACAGGAAAAATATAAGATAATTAAGAGGTGTAACATGGGAATTTTACAGAAAATATTCGGGACATATAGCGAAAAAGAAATAAAACGTATACGTCCTATAGTTGATAAAATAGATGCTTTAGAACCATCTATGACAACATTATCAGACGACGAACTAAAAGCAAAAACAGAAGAGTTTAAAAACAGAATACAGAAAGGCGAAACACTTGATGATATACTTCCAGAGGCTTTCGCAACAGTTCGCGAAGCTTCTAAGCGAGTAATGTCAATGAGGCATTTTAATGTACAAATTTTGGGTGGAATTATTTTGCATATGGGGCGTATATCTGAAATGCGAACAGGTGAAGGTAAAACTTTAGTTTCCACGCTTCCAGCATATTTAAATGCTTTATCAGGAAAAGGTGTTCACATAGTAACAGTTAATGACTATTTAGCAAAGCGTGACTCTGAGTTAATGGGACAAGTACACAGATTTTTAGGTTTAACTGTTGGCGTGGTACTGCATGATATGAAACCAGAGGAAAGACGCGAAGCTTACGCATGTGATATAACGTACGCAACTAATAACGAACTTGGTTTTGATTACTTGCGTGATAATATGGTTGTTTTTGAGCGTGATATGGTTCAGCGTGAACTTAATTATGCGGTTATAGATGAGGTTGACTCTATTCTTATAGATGAGGCAAGAACTCCACTAATAATATCAGGTTCAGGAAATAAGAGTACTCATTTATACAATGTTGCGGATGGGTTTGTAAAAAGGCTTAAAAAAGGAAAAATCCTTAACGAAACTGAAGCATTGAACCCTATTACTCGTACTGATATACAAGAAGAAGGCGACTTTGTAGTAGATGAAAAAGCAAAATCAGTTTCATTAACACAAGAGGGTATATTAAAAGTAGAAAAAGCTTTTAATATAGAAAATTTATCAGACCCTAATAATTTAGAGATACAACATCATGTTAACAATGCATTAAAAGCTAATTTTAATATGCATAGAGATAAAGATTACGTTGTGCAAGATGAAGAAATCGTTATTGTAGATGAATTTACAGGAAGGTTAATGCCTGGGAGAAGATATTCAGACGGTTTACATCAAGCTATAGAAGCTAAGGAAAATGTGAAAGTAAATAAAGAAAGTAAAACATTAGCTACAATTACTTTCCAAAATTACTTTAATAAATATTCTAAAAAATCTGGCATGACAGGTACAGCTATGACTGAAGAAGGCGAGTTCAGACAAATCTATGGTATGGACGTTGTATCTATACCTACAAATAGGGTTGTATCAAGAAAAGACCACGCAGACCTTGTATATCGTACAGAAGCGGCTAAGGTTAGAGCAATAGTTAGAGATATAGCAGAAAAAAATAAAGAAGGTCAACCTGTTTTGGTTGGTACAGTTACTATAGAAAAATCAGAAGAATTGAGCAAAGCTCTTAAAAAAGGCGGAGTGCCACATCAAGTTTTAAATGCCAAATATCACGAGCGTGAGGCAGAAATAATATCTGCTGCAGGTCAAAGAGGTGCTGTTACTATAGCTACTAATATGGCAGGTCGTGGTACGGATATAAAGCTTGGTGAAGGTGTAAATGACCTAGGTGGGCTTGTGATAATAGGTACAGAAAGACATGAATCAAGGCGTATAGATAATCAGTTGCGTGGTAGAGCTGGACGACAAGGCGATAATGGAGAATCAAGGTTTTATATTTCATTAGAAGATGACCTTATGAGACTTTTCGGTGCAGAGCGAGTTATGAAAATGGTAGACGCTATGGGTATGGAAGAAGATGATCCAATAGAGCATGGTATGCTTAGTAAAGCTATAGAAAATGCACAGAAAAAAGTTGAAGGTAATAACTTTGGTATACGTAAACATTTATTAGACTATGACCAAGTTATGAATGAGCAAAGAGAAATTATATATAGAGAACGAAAAAAAGTTCTTAGAGGCGATGATTTAGGTGAACAAATACTATCTATGATGAAAGAAGTAATAGGTCGTGGTGTTGATTTATATGTTTCTGAAGAAGATACGGTAGAAGAAAAATTCGACCTTAAAGGGTTAAATGAATATTTTATGCATATGCTTCAAGGGGATACCATCACTCTAACTGATGATGAGAAAAAGACAACGACTAAACAGCAAATGAAGGATAATTTATATGAAAAGCTTTCTAGCAAATACAAAGAAAAAGAACCAGACTTTGGTGAAGAAAGAATGCGTGAGCTTGAAAGGATAGTACTTCTTAGAGTAATAGACCAAAAATGGACAGACCATATTGACGATATGGATAGAATGCGCCAAGGTATTAATCTGCGTGCATATGCACAGCGTGATCCATTACTTGAGTATAAATTTATAAGCTTTGATATGTTTGAAGAGCTTTCAAATAATATTCAGCTAGACACAATAAGAGGATTGTTAAATATCCGTGTAGCAGTGCAACCAGAAAGACAGCAAGTAGGCAAAGAAGTATCAACAAATAAAGATGATTCTTTAGGCAAGAAACCTAAAAAAAGAGATGATGATAAAGTGGGTAGAAATGATCCATGTTCATGTGGAAGCGGACAAAAGTATAAAAATTGTTGTTATCCAAAAAATGTTTAAGACAGGGTGTGTGCACTGGTGTTAGAAATAGAAGAAATGCTTAAAGAAATAAAATCGTACGAAGAGCCTATAAATGAATTAAGGGATTCACTTTGACATTGAAAATATAAAAATAGAAGTTTCAATTCTTGAAGAGGAATCATCGAAACAAGGTTTTTGGGAAAATGCAGAAGAAAGCCAAAAAATACTTAAAAAAATAAATGGTCTCAGAAGTAAAATTCAAAGCTTTGAAAAATTGTATGCAGAGTATGAAGAAATACTAATACTATTGCAGTTATCACTTGATGAAGCAGACGAAAGTGTAGCAGATGAAGCAAAAAAATTACTAAAAGATTTTAATAGTAATTTTAGTGATTATCGTATAGCCACCCTACTTAAAGGGCCTTACGATAAAAACAATGCTATATTAACCTTACATTCAGGGGCTGGTGGAACTGATGCTTGTGATTGGACGCAAATTTTGTTACGTATGTATACCCGTTGGGCTACGGCTAATAACTACAGTATAGAAATACTCGATTATTTAGCTGGAGATGAAGCTGGAGTTAAGTCTGTTACTATAGAAATTATTGGAGAGAATGCTTTTGGATATTTAAAAGGTGAAAAAGGTGTGCATAGGCTTGTGCGTATTTCGCCTTTTGACTCCTCAGGTAAAAGACATACATCTTTTGCGTCTTGCGATATAATGCCTGAAATAGATGATAATGTAGAAATAGAAATATTAACAGAAGATTTAAAAATAGATACTTATCGTGCCAGTGGTGCAGGTGGACAGCATGTTAATAAAACAGAATCCGCTATAAGGATTACGCATATTCCTTCAGGAATTGTAGTGCAGTGCCAAAACGAGCGGTCGCAACACAAAAATAAAGATACAGCCTTAAAAATTCTAAAGTCAAAGCTTTTTGAAAAAAAGCAAAAAGAGCAATTATCATTGCGTCAAGATATACGTGGTGAAGTAAAAGAAATAAGTTGGGGTAGTCAAATTCGGTCTTATGTTTTCCATCCATACAACTTAGTAAAAGATCACAGAACAAATGAAGAATCAGGTAACATTCAATCGGTTATAGACGGCAGCCTAACTCCTTTTATCAATGCGTATCTGAAATGGATAAATTAAAAGATTAAAACCGTGGACTCCGTCCACACCTGCAAGCTTTTTAAAAAAAGCTTGACCAAAAACTGTTAAGCAAGCGCATTCGCGCTTGCGCTTATAAGGACATAGATAAGGCTTATTTTAAACGCAAGCACGAATGTGCTTGCTTATTCGCGGTCAAGCGCGCGTGCGCTTGTCGGGGCGGTGGGGC
>JGI994J12354_10000799_pt1 | contig 31816 bp, 42 predicted proteins | sample IntmicLarv3ML3BL_FD_12354 | JGI IMG/M metagenome (IMG submission 12354) | reverse complement strand
TAGTTCTCCAACTCAAAAAGAACAAGGAAAAACGGCATAGCCCATATGGACTATGCCGTATCCCAAGAAATTACTTCCTTATTACCCTTAAACCAAAGGCTGGGGGTGCTTTTTTGTCATGTCGCGCGCCTGTGACATTTGCAAAGCCTAGTCTGATTGCCGAAAAACAAAAGCGCTGCCTGCTATAGGCGCTTTGGGAAGCCTGAACCCCACATAGCACGCTGCTTGTCGCAAAAGCCGACACCGCACAGAAAAAAATCGCAGTATAGGCGCGCCACATAATTTATCTGCCAAATAATCTGCAATTTTTCAGCCGACACTATGCCCGCCGGAAAAGGCGTGGGGCGCAAAGCCCGGCACGCGACGGCAAAATGGCAATAAAAAAGCAGCCAGGGGCTTATTGTTAAAATGTATACCTGCCACAATAAATCAAGCCATATTTTTGCGCAGCAGGTCAGAAATACTTTTTGCGATATACCAGAACATTACAGGGGGGATGGCGTTTCCGAGCGCGCGATACTGCGCAGCCTCGCTTCCGACAAGTGCAAAGCTTTCTGGGAAGGACTGAATCCTTGCCACCTCGCGCGGCGTAAACCTTCTATAGCTGCCGTTTTCAAAAAGAACAGGGTCTGTACTGTTTAGAGACACCTTTGCAAGATGAGAGCCGACCGTGTTACACGGCTCGTCAATATTTTGCGCGCGACCCTTGTTCATGGTCTCTCGCCGCCGCAGCATACCGGCGACGGCCCTTTCGCTGAATATATACTTGCGGTCCACCTCGTTTTCAATAACAGAGCTGAGGGGAACATGGTCCGCGCTGTCTAAAATTGGAGGCTCGTCAAAAGAAAATGAAAGCCCAAGACCTTTCCTAAATCCGACAAGAATTACCCTCTCTCTTTTTTGAGGAACGCCATAATTAGCCGCATTGATTAATTTTGGTGTGACAACATATCCGGACCTTTCAAATTCACGAACGACCAGAGGAAAGGCGCTTTTGTTGTTGGCGGATAAAAGTCCCTTTACATTTTCCGCAATAAAGCACCGGGGCTGCTTTTCCTTTAATATCCGGCACATCTCAAAAAACAATGTGCCTCGCTCGTCTTTAATGCCAAGCCTTTTTGGGTTTTGCGCAATTATTGAAAATGACTGACACGGAAAGCCGCCGGTTAAAATATCAAAATCGGGCAGCTCGCAGGATTTGATATCCCGAATGTCGCGCCGGTCAACAGAAATGCTGAAATTGCGCTCAAATATATCCGCGGCGCCGCCCTCAATGTCATTTGCATAGACAATGTCCATATTGTTCGACGAATAATGCCTGCCAAGAAACTCAAAGCCGCCCAGCAAGCCGACATCTGTTCCTCCGCAGCCGCAGAACAACGAAGCAACCCTTAGCTTGTCCATGATAACAGCTCCTCAAAAACACCGGCATCGCTGCTAAGGGTTATATCAGCTCCGTCCTTAGGCGTCATTTCTATTTTATTTTCTTTATATAGCTGCACAGGGTTTTGCACCACAAAAAGCCTTCGCTCCTTCTTGCTAATCATAAGGCGATAAATAAAATATCGGTCTTTTACAGAGTCCGCAGTTCGCCATTCGTTAGGCGTAAGGTGAACTCTGTTAAAGTGTAAGGGTTTTGAGCTGATTGTGGTTTTAACCTCGATATATCGCTTCTTTTCGTCCAAATCAATAGACTGTATATCATAGCCCACCGCAAGTTGCGTTGGAATCCGTTTTATGAGATGCATAAGGTCCTCGCGCCCACCGGCTTTGATTCTCTGACACTCATGCCCGTGCACAAGACCCTCGCCCAGGTCTCCAATTTCCTTGGCAGAAATTTCGGCGCCGGCGTGAAGCTTTGCGTCATAAAGTGCAAGGCTTGCTTTTTTCAGATCCTCATACTCCTCGCAGTCGGAAGATATAAACGCCAGAATATCGGTTGAAAAATCCGTTTCGGCAATATCGCGGTTTACATACTTAAACCAGTCTGCCGTGCATTCGTTCACTGCCCCGAGCGTTGCCGCTCGCCTTGTTATCATCTCGTCGTAAGCATCAAACCATTCGGTGGAATTTACAAATTTTAAGATAACCTCGCCCTCAAGCTTGTTAATATAGAAGGTTTTGCCATCATAAGAGGTCAGCAGATTTGCAATCTCCATATAGTCAATGATATCACCGGCATAACGAATTACATCGCCCCTCGTGTCATACTCGACACCGGAATCACGATTGCCCTGAATGCGCCTCCAGACGGCGTCAGTGTCCTCGTTGTCCCGAACACAGCGCAAATCATTAAAGACGCAGTGGCACACCTCTGCCTTGGTTATTCCGGCGCGCCCTCCGCTTTGCCTCTCGCCGCTTTGAAGAAGCTTTAGAATATATTGCGCCGGCTTGAAGCGCACGCCCTCCTCGATAAGCTTTATAATTTCATGGGATTTTATATGAGCGCCGGGATATTGAAAGGAATAGAGAAAAAGCTTAAAGCTTTCAACAAGGTCTTCCTTTTCCGCAAGCTCCATTGCCCTGACTCCGGGGTATGAAATGCCGCTTTCGGTGATAATAAAACCAAACAAGGACGAAATTTCAGTCCGCCAATTGTTTATGGTTTTTAATGTCTTGCTGATGTTGCCCGGATATCGGCAAATTGCGCCATTAACTTGACTTGCATATTTGTCCGAAGCCTGCCGGGGGGTTCGGGAGATTTCTGTGGACATATAGATAAGCACGCTTTCAATGTCGCCCTTGAACCTTGGGCGGACATGATGAAGCCTTATGTAATGTTCCTGGGGCACCTGATACATTGCGCTCACCTGCTCTCCTTTAAGATAGCCCTTTATTTCCTCCGCCAGAGCCTTCGCCAGAAGCGGAGGAACGGCATTTCCAACCTGACGAAACTGCTGCGTTTTGTTACCCAAAAAAATGAAGTCATCAGGAAACGATTGCAGCCGCGCGCATTCCCTAACCGTCGGAACGCGGTTATATTTATAGTGGAAATGGTGCCTGTGTCCTGTGTCAATTGTCGGCGCGGGTTTTTGGCTGTCAAATCGCGTCCAGGCGACATGAAAATTGCGAGTGTTTTTATACTCGTCAGGAAGGCTTTTGTAGTTTTTTCCGTCGGGAACTAAGGAAATCACATTTCTCACGGCGTCTGAGTGTTGTGCTGCCACATGATTGCGGACGGTTTTTGATTTTTTTCTCATCAACCGTTGATATTCATTCTGAGGCGTCAAATAATATTCGGCGAAGTCTGCGCCCAAATCATCTTCAAGCGGCGGCAAATCAGACAGCGCCATCTCGCAGGCAACACAAGTCGCATTCGGCTCAGGAAAAGTGAAATTAGTGCCGTTTCTAAAGCCTATAAAGAAAACCCTTTTTCTGCTTTGAGGCACGCCATAATCTGCGGCGCATAATATTTTGTGAGAAACCGTATAACCAAGCTCGCAGAATTTTTCCAGAATGTGGTCTTTGATTTTGCCGTCAAAGAGCCTTACAAGACCGGGCACATTTTCAATCAAAAAAGCCTCGGGCATGATTTCCTTAACCAGCCGGATGTATGAAAGATATAATTTATTCCTCGGGTCGTCAAACCTGCGAGGACCGGAGAGCGACATTCCCTGACACGGAGGTCCGCCAATAATTAAATCAATTTTTTTGCCGCTGGTCATTTGCCTGATGTCCTCATGCGAAAGCTGCGTAATGTCTTTGCAAAGTGTTTTTGAATTTTTATGGTTAAGCTCAAAGGTTTCGAGCGCCATTTTGTCATTGTCGATTCCCAGAACTATATCAAACCCGGCTTGCTCAAAGCCATAGGACAGCCCACCGCAGCCACAAAACAAATCAATTACATTCATACAATTTCTGCCTTTTCGTTTTTTCTTTTTCGGTTATCATCGGGTCTGCTAATATTTGGTGAACTTGCCCAATTCTCGCCAAGCTTAAATGCATCCTTTATCCTGCCCTGAAAGCAAAGAACCTGCGCCCTTCGCGGCCTGACTTGCGGTTATACATTTTATAATGCCACCTCACCAAGCGATATGTCAAGCATTTTACTGCCTAGAAGGTGATATTCGCGCTGCCGGAGGTTTTTTGTTTTTTACCTGCATTTTTTGAAAATATACGCAGATTACCGGCAAAAATCGAAGCGGATGCAAAAAAGAACGCCCCTTGAAAACTCAATGTTTTCAAGGGGGGTTTAATGGTGCTCCAGCCGCGACTCGAACGCGGGACACCCTGCTTAAAAGGCAGGTGCTCTGCCGACTGAGCTACTGGGGCATATTAATTTAATGGCAGGGGCGATAGGGCTCGAACCTATGCATGTCAGAGTCAAAGTCTGATGTGTTACCACTTCACCACGCCCCTGTATGGCGAAAATGAAGGGACTGGCTTGTCCAATCCCTTCCGGTTTTTTAATGGGGTGGATAAAGGGATTCGAACCCTCGACCCCCGGAACCACAATCCGGTGCTCTAACCAACTGAGCTATACCCACCATATCGTCAGAACGGGACTGCTTTGGCTTGACTGGCAAAATGGTGTTTTTTGCAGCGCTTTGCGCCCCTTCGGGGCTTTTCTGGAAGAGAAAAATGGCACGCCAGTAGGGACTCGAACCCCAGACCCACGCCTTAGAAGGGCGTTGCTCTATCCAACTGAGCTACTGGCGCTCGTTAAAATGAGTTGTGCGCATGTCGCCGCTGGCTGTGTGTCGCAAGGCTTAAAAGCCGCTTTGGGGCTTGCCCCTTTGCTGCGGTGCCTTTGCTTTTGCGGCGCTCGCCCGTGATAAAAAACGGGCGAGGCAGCACAAGCTTTGGAGCGGGTAGAGGGAATCGAACCCTCGTATCTAGCTTGGAAGGCTAGTGTTCTACCATTGAACTACACCCGCGAGCTAAAAAATGATAACACTAAAACCTCAAGTTGTCAAGAGTGTTTTCACAAAATAACTATCGTGATGCCATTATTGTGCCGTTCAAGGTCTTCATCGCGGCGAAGCTCGTCGCAAAAGCCGAAGGCAGTCCTTGTGTTTTCATCAAAAATTGAGAAGCTCTCGCCGGTGATATAAAACTTAATCTGGCGCCGGCGGACCTTGTCGTCAAGATACCTGCGAACCTCCGTTCGGATTTTCCCACCGGAGCCGGAGCTGCCATAGCCGTGGATAATTTTTATAGCTGTGCAGCCCCAGCTTTTGCCGTTCATAATGTTATATGTGGTGCGCTTTATCGCTTCGGACGCGGTGGGCATATCAAATTTTATATTAACTTCCCGAAGATTTCCCATTTAACGCCATCCTATTTATGATAAAGTTTGCTTGTTTGATATTTTGGCTCGAAGGTTATGCCAACGCCGAGCTTTTTGAAAACATTTTCGTCCACCTGCGACAAAACGACGGAGGAATGCGCCTGACAGTGGCGAAGCTTGTCAAGCGCTTCGACCGCAGCGGCGGCGCGCTCGTCCGAAATGGCGCAGATTGAAAGGGCGATGAGAGTTTCGTCCGTGTGAAGGCGAGGGTTTCGGTTTCCCATGTGGTCAAGCTTCAGGTGGCAGATGGGCGAGATAACCTCAGGAGAGATGAGCAGCGCGTCGTCGTCAATTCCGGCAAGCTCCTTCAATGCGTTTAGAAGGCAGGCGGAGGACGCGCCGAGGAAGGAGCTGGTTTTGCCTGTTACAATTTTTCCGTCCGCAAGCTCCAGCGCGACGGCGGGCGCGCCTGTTTCCTCCGCCTTTTTCCGGGCGGCAGGGACAACGGCGCGGTCTGAAACGGAAATTCCAACGCTGTTCATCAAAATTTCGAGCTTTGAAATGTTGCCCTTTTCCTCCTGTCCGCGCAAAACGGCGCAGCAGGTGGCAAAATAGCGGCGGATTATCTCCTGCTCGGAGGCACGTCGGCAAACTTCGTCGTCCATTATGCAAAGACCAACCATGTTAACGCCCATGTCAGTCGGGCTGCAATAGGGCGAGTGTCCGTAAATTTTCGTGAATATGGCTTTTAATACAGGGAAAATTTCAACATCGCGGTTATAATTAACCGTGGTTTCGCCGTAAGCCTCGAGATGGAAGGGGTCGATCATGTTGATATCATCAAGGTCGGCTGTCGCTGCCTCATAAGCGAGGTTTACGGGGTGCTTGAGCGGAAGGTTCCAGATGGGGAAGGTTTCAAACTTTGCATAACCCGCCTGCGTGCCGCGCGCGTGCTCATGATAGAGCTGGGAAAGGCAGGTTGCCATTTTTCCGCTTCCCGGACCGGGCGCTGTGACGACAACAAGCGAGCGAGAGGTTTCTATGTATTCATTTCGCCCAAAACCCTCGTCGGAAACTATGAGGGCGGTGTTTGCCGGATAGTCGGCAATTGGAAAATGCTTATACACCTTGACGCCCAGCGCCTCCAGCCGGTTTTGAAAGGCGATGGCAGCAGGCTGCCCCGTGTGCTGGGTTATGCAGATGCTGCCGACGAAAAGGGAGCATTCCTTGAAAGCGTCGATAAGACGCAAAACATCGCTGTCATAGGTTATGCCAAGGTCGCCGCGAAGCTTGCTGCGCTCAATATCGCCGGCGGAGATTACGATGACAATTTCAGAAGCGTCCTTCATCTCCATGAGCATGCGAACCTTGCTGTCCGGCTCAAAGCCGGGGAGCGCGCGCGAGGCGTGATAATCGTCAAAAAGCTTGCCACCAAACTCCAGATAAAGCTTGCCGCCGAAGCTGTCAATGCGCTCCCGAATTTTTTCAGACTGCATTTTCAGATATTTATCATTGTCAAAACCACGCGAAAACATATGCGCCCACCCTCCAAAATCTCTATCTAAGCATGAAGAACATTGTACCCCAACTGTGCGGCTTGCGCAATCAGATTTTTAATCTTTTTAAAACAATTTTCGGAAATTAAAAATAAACTTTATTTGTTAATAAATTTGTGTTAAAATATATCATTAATTATATTTGAAAATTCTGCCGCCCTGTGCGGTTTTTATGAAAGGCGAACACATGGGAATCATTCAAAAAGTTTTCGGGTCCTACTCCAGCAGGGAGCTTAAAAAAATATATCCGATAGCCGACAAGATAGAAGCGATGGACGAAGCCTTCTCCCGTCTCAGCGACGCGGAGCTTCGGGACAAAACAAGGCAGCTTAAAGAGCGCCTGCAAAATGGCGAAACAACGGACGACATTTTGCCCGAAGCATTTGCAACCGTGCGCGAAGCGGCATGGCGCGTTTTGGGAATGAAGCCGTTTCGCGTTCAGCTAATCGGCGGAATTGTCCTGCACCAGGGGCGCATTGCCGAGATGAAAACGGGCGAAGGAAAAACCCTCGTTGCCGTTTTGCCAAGCTATCTAAACGCGCTTGAGGGCAAGGGCGTTCACATCGTAACGGTCAACGACTATCTCGCGCGCCGCGACAGCGAGTGGATGGGAAAGGTTCACCGTTTTCTCGGGCTTGAGGTCGGTCTTATCGTCCACGGCGTGGAAGCTGCCGAGCGCCGCCGCGCCTACGCCGCCGACATCACCTATGGCACAAACAACGAAATGGGCTTTGACTATCTTCGCGACAATATGGCAATTTACAAAACCGGCATGGTTCAGCGCGGTCATCATTTTGCCGTGGTTGACGAGGTTGACTCCATCCTCATAGACGAGGCGAGAACGCCGCTTATCATCTCCGGTCAGGGCGATGAGAGCACCGACCTTTATAAGCGCGTTGACGAATTTGTAAGACGACTTAAAAAGCAGGTTTATAGCTCCGTCGACGAAAAGCAGGAGGAGGACGAGAACCTGGACGCCGACTTTGTCGTTGACGAAAAGGCTCGCACCGCAAACCTCACAGCACGCGGAATTTCAAAGGCAGAGGCACACTTTGGTCTTGAAAACCTAGCGGATGTTGAAAACGCGACGCTGTCCCACCATATAAACCAGGCTGTTCGCGCCCACGGCACAATGCGCCGCGACATCGACTATGTAGTAAAAGACGGCGAGGTTATCATTGTTGACGAATTTACAGGACGCCTAATGCTCGGTCGCCGCTACAACGAGGGGCTGCACCAGGCGATTGAGGCGAAGGAGCGCGTTGAGGTTGCAAGAGAGAACAAAACCCTCGCAACCGTCACCTTCCAGAACTATTTCAGACTCTACAAAAAACTCTGCGGCATGACGGGAACGGCTGTCACCGAGCAGGAGGAGTTTGTCTCCATCTACGACCTTGACATTATCGAGGTTCCGACAAACAGACCCCTGGCGCGAATTGACAACCCCGACGTGGTTTACAAAACCGAAGCCGCCAAAAACAACGCCATTATCGAGCAGATAAAGCTCTGCCATGAAAAGGGTCAGCCCGTTCTCGTCGGTACGGTTTCTATTGAAAAGAGCGAATTTCTCTCAAAGTTGCTTTCAAAAACAGGTGTGAAGCATAATGTTCTAAACGCCAAAAACCACGAGAAGGAAGCGGAAATTGTCGCCCAAGCGGGCAAGCTGGGAGCTGTCACAATTGCAACGAACATGGCGGGTCGCGGAACGGATATCATGCTCGGCGGAAACGCCGAATATCTCGCGAAAAACGACCTTAAAAAGCGCGGTTTCACAGACGAGCTGATTGCCGAGGCAACGGGCTATGCCGACACGGACAATGCAGAAATTTTAGAAGCGCGAAAAACCTTTTCCGAGCGCATGGAAGCATACAAGAGCGAAATTTCCGAGGAAGCGCAGCGCGTTCGCGAAACCGGCGGACTTTACATTCTCGGAACCGAGCGGCACGAGTCGCGCCGCATAGACAACCAGCTTCGCGGCCGCGCCGGACGCCAGGGCGACCCGGGCGAGAGCAAGTTTTTCATCGCCATGACAGACGATGTCATGCGCCTTTTCGGGTCTGAGCGTGTGATGAACATGATGGACACCTTCAAGATTGAAGACGACATGCCCATTGACTACAAAATCCTCTCAAACGGCATCGAGCAGGCGCAAAAAACCGTTGAAAGCCGCAACTTCCAAACGCGCAAGGCGACGCTTGAATATGACGATGTCATGAACGTTCAGAGAAACCTTATCTATGAACAGCGCTACAAGGTTCTCGACGGCGACGACATAAAGCAAAATGTTCTTGGCATGATGCGCGAATATATAGACTTCACCCTCGGCGACAAAACGCCGGAGAGCCGGCAGGAGCTAAACGAAGCCCTTCAGCCCTTTGAAGCGCTGTTTCTGCGCTTTGGACAGATTGCATATGAGCCTAAGATGAGCCTTGATGACATTGCGGCGCAGTGCGAGGCGGCGGCGATTGAGTTTTACGAGCGCAAGGAAGCAGAGCTTGGAACGCTTGAAAACGGCGCGCCGCTGATGCGCGAACTGGAGCGCGTTATCATGCTTCGCGTTGTTGACGAATATTGGATGGAACACATTGATGCAATGAGCGAGCTTCGCCGCGGCATCGGTCTGCGCGGCTATGGAAACATCAAGCCGGTTGACGCATACAAGCAGGAAGGCTTTGACATGTTTGAAACCATGGTCTCCGGCGTTCGCCGCGAGGTTGTGCGAAGAGTTTTCACAGCAAAGGTCAACAAGGACCGCATGATAGAGCGCAAGAGCGTTTCCACAAACGCCGTGGAAGGCTCGGGCGATGGAAGCGCTCGCCGCCAGCCTGTTAAAAAAGACAAAAAACCCGGAAGAAACGATCCCTGCCCCTGCGGCGCACTGCGCGAGAGTGGGCTTCCGAAAAAGTATAAGGACTGCTGCGGACGGGATAGCTAAGATGTATAAAAACCTTTTTTCCGACAACGCAAAGGACGGCGTGACCTTTTTAACCTCCGAAAATATCCGGGCGCGCCACGCCTTCACAACGCGCCTTGGCGGCGCTAGTGAGGGGCACCTTGCCTCGCTAAACCTTGGCGAAAACCGGGGCGACACGCCGGAGAATGTCTTGGAAAACTATCGCCGCCTCTCCGCCGCCACAGGTATTGACACAGACCGGATGGTGTATACAAACCAGATACACGAAGCGACTATCCTAACCGCAAGGCGAGAGAATGCGCAGGGTCATTTCGAGCCGACGCCATACAAATGCGACGGCATTGTGACAAGCGAGAGCGCCCTCACAATCTCCTGCTTCACGGCGGACTGTGTGCCTGTTTTGCTCTGCGATGAGCGCGCCGGCGTTATTGGCGCGGCTCACTGTGGCTGGCGCGGCTCGGTTTCAGACATCTTAAAAAACGCGGTGTCGGCAATGTGCGCCCTTGGTGCCGCGCCGGAGGATATAAACGTCGCAATCGGTCCGGCAATCGGCTTTTGCTGCTTTGAGGTTGGTGCGGAGGTTGTTCGCGTCTGCGAGGCTTATATCGGAGCGGCTGCCTGCGCAAAACTGGTGCAAGCGAAGGGGGGCGGAAAGTTTCGCCTTGACCTGAAAGCCGCAAACGCAGAGAGACTTTTGCAGCTTGGGCTTTTAGCTGAGCACATTTCAATATCTCCGGACTGCACTATGTGCAGCCATGAAAAATATTTCTCCCACCGCCACACAGAAGGACAGCGCGGAAGTCAAGGCGCGTTCATAACCCTGTGAAAAGCCGAAAAACACGCGCTGACATTTGAAAGGACACAAAATGGCAAAAGGCAAGCTAAGGATAATATCAATATTTCTCTGCGCCGCGCTCGCCCTTGGCGCCTGCGCCGCGCCCGGCGCGATTCAAACCGGCGAAGGCGACCTGGACGATGGCACCCCAACAACCGGGCAGCAGGTGCAGGCACAAGCTGCCGCGGACGATATTTTCTCCGTGGCATATGAGTCGGGGCGCGGCATAAACCCCATAATCGCCCGAAGCGCCGCAAACCTTCAATTCTCTTCGCTTATATACGACTATATCTACACCGTTGATGAAAACTTCGAGGTGTCAAGTGAGGTTGTCACCGCCGCTGTAACAGAGGACAATTCCTGGTGGGTTTTCACAATCGACACCGATATAAAATTTTCCGACGGAAGTTCGCTCACCGCGGCAGATGTTGCCTATTCCATACAACGCGCGACGCAGGTTGACCATTATGCCGGGCGGCTTTATTGCGTTTATGGCGTGGGGGCAATGTCGGCGGACACCTTTGCAATCACGGCAATTCCGGCAAACAGCCAACTTCCGAGCCTTCTGAACATCCCAATTATCAAAAGCGGCTCAATTGCGGAGGATTTTCCAATTGGAACGGGACCCTATAAGCTCGCGGACGATGGTCAAAGCCTTGTCCTTTCCGCGCACAGCCGCCGCGCACAGGATATGCCGATAGACACGGTGTATCTTTGCCCAATCGAGGACAACCAGCATAAAATTGCAAGCTTTGAGTCTGCTCTGCTTGACATTGTCACAAACGACCCGACCGGCATGAACAACCTCGGATATGGCAGCTCCAACGACAAGCGCTTTTATGACACGACAAATATGCACTACATCGGCTACAACCTGCAAAGCAACTTTTTCCAAAGCTATGGTCGCCGCTATGCCGTTTCCTTTGCAATAGACCGCGCTCTCATTGTGCAGGACTACATGCAAGCCGTTGGCGTTGAAACGACGCTGCCCGTCCATCCCTCAAGCTCGCTTTATGACGCAAGCTATGCGGAGCGGTTTTATTATGACAGCGAAAAGGCTTTTGAGCTTTTCACAGCCGCCGGCGTTGCCGACCATGATAGCGATGGTGACCTTGAGGTCGTGGTCACAGGCATAATTGTGGAGATAAACCTTAAATTCATCGTAAACACCGACAGCAGCGTGAAGCTTCGCGCCGCGCGAAAAATTGCGGAAACTCTAAACAGCATGGGAATAACAACAACCCTCTACGAGCTGCAATGGACAGACTATGAAGCGGCGCTCAGGTCCGGCGACTACGACATGTACTACGGCGAAATGCGCCTCACACCGGACTGGAACATCTCCATGCTCTTCGAGGAGGAGGGAGAGATGAGCTTTGCGAGAAACCGAGACACGCATTACAGCGAGCTTTACAGAGCATATCTCGCGGCAAGCGAGGCGGAGCGCTACGGAGCGTTTCAGGCCGCCGTCAGCTATGTGATGGAAACGGGCTTCATCACGCCTATTTGCTTTGAAAGGCGCGAGGTGCTCTCTCGCCGCGGCGTGATTATGGGCATTCGCGCAACGCAGTTTGACCTTTTCAACAACTTCAGCGAATGGACGATAAATCTTGGCTGACCAAAATGCCGCGCCACGGCAGCGGCAGATTTTGCCGCTTTCAAACATTGGGGAATGGGTGTATAATGGTTAAAATGCCCGGCTTGCGCAGAAGGAAGCTGTCAGCGCGCCCGGTGTGCATACCTTATTTAATTAGCCATAGCCAGCAAGCTCGAATTTTTTAATATAAGCAGAAAGGACAGAGAAAATGACAGACAGAGAGCTTCTCAACCATGCGCAGCTCGCTTCAAAAAACTCCTATTCGCCCTATTCAAAGTTTGCGGTTGGCGCCGCGCTTGAGTGCATGGACGGAACCGTTTTCACGGGCTGCAACATTGAAAACGCCGCGCTTGGAAGCACAATTTGCGCAGAGCGCATCGCATTTGGAAAGGCGATAAGCGAAGGCGCGCGCGATTTTCGCCGCATTGCTATTTTTGCCGAGAGCGAGGGCTACTGCATGCCCTGCGGCGCCTGCCGCCAGTTTATGAGCGAGTTTGCGCCGGAGCTTGAGGTGCTTTGCAGCAAGGCAGGCGGCAGATATGTTAGCTACCCCCTTTCAAAGCTTATGCCCTACACCTTTAACTTTTAATTTAGCAGAGGGAAGAGATATGAAAAAAAAATTAAAAAGCTTTGTGACCTTGGCGCTTGCGGCGCTTATGCTGCTTGCATCAATTCCTGTGAGCGCTGAAAACCCAGTGTTTCCAGATGTTCAGAAGGAAGCGTGGTATTCGCACTATGTCACAAAGGTTGCCGAAATCGGCATTATAAACGGATATGAGGACGGACTTTTCAGACCTGAGGAGCAAATCAGCCGCGGCGAATTTTTGAAGCTGATTTCAGAAACGGCAGGGCTGCTGCCGCTTAACGGCTCGCCAAACTGGAGCTGGATGTCAAAATATTGGCAGATGGCATATGATAACGGGCTTCTAACCGTTGACGCTGTGAGCGAGGAGATTTTATTTGATGTTTCGATAGAATCGCTAAACAGAGCCATCACGCGCTATGAAATGGCAGTTATCGTTTCAAACGCCACCGCGAGCAAGTTTAACCTTATGGACGGCTGGCGCGCGGTTGTCACCTCGCCCTCTAACTACATAGCCGACTATTCCGTGATTCCGGAGAAGTACCGTGACGCGGTTGAGCAGGTTTATGGCAAAGGAATTATAAACGGAGTTTCCTTTGTGGACAATGTTCCCGACGGCTCCTTCTGCGGCGCGGACACCCTAACTCGCGCCCAGGCGGCAAAGGTGATTTATCTCATCCTCTGGTCCGGCGAACGGCAGATGGCAAGCTTTGCAGAAGCTGGCGAAACCATAAACGTGCAGGAGACGACAGAATATGTTTCCTTCGCAATGCGCTATAGAAACATGACAACGGCAGAGCGCCAAACCGCGCTTTTCGGAAACCCGAACAAAACCCATTTCACAAGCGCTGCCGACGCGCAGGGATTTATGACCACCATAACAGTTCCGTGCTGGAAGCTGGATAATGGCGGAAATAAATATGCCAGCACAATTTCGCTCACAATGCACAACCTTGTCGCGAAAGAGGTCGAGCTGATTTTTGCAGACATCTTCAACGACGATGAGCGCTTCCCGATAGTTACATGGGGCGGAGCGAGGTTCACAGACAAGCTGCGCCATAGCTGGGGCTGCGCTATCGACCTGAACTTTGACCAAAACTATTATTGCCGCGTGACAAATGGCGTTGCCACAGCGCTTGTAGGAAGCGGTTGGTGGCCCGGCGTTAACCCATATTCAATTCCGGCAGACGGAAGCGTTGTCCGCGCCTTTGCCAAATATGGCTGGGGCTGGGGCGGACAGGGCTGGTCCGGCGGCTATTATGACTATATGCATTTCAGCATCCTTGCCTCCGGCGGCTAATGCCGAAAAAACCGCGAGCCTTCGCACAAAGCACAAAATGCCCGTGCAGCCTTGGCAAAACCACAAGATAAAGGCAAAAAACCACAGCAAGACCACAAGCTGACCTTTTGCACAAAAAATAATTTTAAAATTCTACAAAAAAGCGAAAATCCCCCTTGACATCAAGGGGGATTTTTGATATTCTAGCGGAGCGTGTTGGGAAAATTGTGCCCAAAACCACGCAAATGCGTTGAAGCGATAGATTGCGGAAAATCTTCCGGTAACTATCGTGGAGTATGTCCGTTGCGGCTTTACATTGAAGCTGCAAGCAATCGGGCGGTTGAGCTTTTTGAAAAAACGCCAACGTTGCGTATATCGTTGCTGGCGAATGGGCTTACCGGCGAAAACAGCCGGTTTGTTTTTCGACACAAGACTGATACGCACGGCGCAGTGTTCAAGAAACTCATCCGTACGAAACTTAAAAAACCGGCGGTACCCAATACCACCGGAAAATTCGTACGATTTTGGAGGAAAAATCACATGGCAACAGCAAAGAAAATGATTCGCATCCGTCTAAAGGCATATGACCACCAGCTCATCGACTCGGCAGCGGAAAAGATTGTGGAAACCGCAAAGCGCACAGAAGCCAAGGTTTCCGGCCCCATCCCCCTGCCGACGAAAACTGAAATCATCACAATTCTCCGCGCCGTCCACAAATATAAGGACAGCCGCGAGCAGTTTGAGCGCCGCACCCACAAGCGCCTTGTAGACATCATAAATCCCACCCAGAAGACCGTTGAAGCTCTGATGAGCCTTGAGCTTCCCGCAGGCGTGGAGATTGAAATAAAGCTCTAACAAAGCTTTAACCCCTCGCCGCGATACATTATATAGTAAGCGGCAAAACATTTTTATCAACGACCCATGCTCGCATCTTGCGTATGCGAGCGGGTTAAGTTACCAGCCTCTGAGCGCGAAGCTTTCGCGGATTAAGCGAGGTAACCAATAACCTTGAAGGAGGAAATAATTCCATGAAAAAAGCCATCATCGGCAAGAAGGTCGGCATGACGCAGATCTTCGATGAGGCAGGCAAGGTCGTCCCCGTAACCGTTATCGAAGCCGGTCCCTGCGTGGTCGTGCAGAAGAGAACGGATGAAAAGGAAGGCTACACGTCTGTCCAGCTTGGTTATGAAAACCAAACAGAGCGCAAGCTCACAAAGCCCGAAAAAGGTCACTTTGACAAAGTGGGCACAGATTACATGAAGCATCTTAAAGAGTTCCGTCTGGAGGACGGCGAAGCCCTAAGCATCGGCGATGTTATAAAGGCAGACGCGTTCACAGCCGGCGACAAGGTGGACATCACAGGTGTCAGCAAGGGTCACGGCTTTGAAGGACCCATCAAGCGCCACGGCGCACAGCGCACACCGATGAGCCACGGCGGCGGACCTGTCCATCGCCACGCAGGTTCCATGGGTTCTTCGAGCAACCCGTCCCGTATCTTTAAGGGACACATCGGAGCCGGTCAAATGGGCTGCGACCAGGTTACAGTTCAGAACCTTGACATTGTCCAGGTCGATGCCGACCTCAACATGATTGTTGTGCGCGGCGCAGTTCCGGGACCCAAGGGTGGGCTTGTATACCTCAAAAACACTGTTAAGACCATCTCTGAGAAGAAGGGCGAGGCAGGAACATCCGTCAATCCGCAGAAGGCTTCCGCAAGGGTCAACCCGCAGAAGGCTTCCGCTCGTACGAAGTAAGGGAAAGGAGAGAAATTAAATGCCAAAAGCAATTATGTTTAACATGGCTGGTGAAAAAATCGGCGAATGCGAGCTCTCCGAAGCCGTCTTCGGTATTGAGCCAAATATGTCCGCTGTCCACGAGGCTGTCAAGAACTATCTTGCAAACCAAAGACAGGGTACACAGTCCGCCCTTACAAAGGGCGAGGTTAGCTTCACCACCAAAAAGCCCTGGCGCCAGAAGGGCACAGGTCGCGCTCGCGCAGGCTATGCAGGCTCCCCCGTGTGGACACACGGTGGCGTAGCCTTCGCTCCCAAGCCGCGCGACTACAGCTACACTTTGAACAAGAAGCTCAAGAGAGTTGCTCTAAAGAGCGTGCTCTCCGCAAAAGCTGGAGAGGGCGAAATCATCGTTATTGATGGTTTGAAAATGGAGGAGGCAAAAACCAAAACCTTCAAAGCCTTCCTTGACAAAGTTGGCGCAACTGGAAAAACGCTTGTCATCACCGAGAATGTGGACGAGACCGTTGTAAAAAGCGCACGCAACATCCCCGGCGTTACAACCACCACTGCCACAATCCTCAGCACCTACACCGTGCTAAACAACACCAAGGTTGTTATCGACAAGTCCGCCCTCCAGAAGATTGAGGAGGTGTTCGCATAATGAAAACAGCTTACGACATCATCGTTCGTCCCGTAATCACCGAGCAGTCCATGGAGGACATGGACATCAAAAAGTTCGTTTTTGAAGTCTCTAGGGACGCTAACAAGATTGAAATCAGAAAAGCAATCGAGGAAATTTTCGACGTGCGCGTTATCAAGGTTACAACGGCAACCGTAAACGGCAAGGAAAAGCGCGTCGGCGCAAACCCCAAGGGCTACACCAAAACTTGGAAGAAGGCAGTTGTAAAGCTTTCTGCTGACTCCAAGAACATTGAGCTCTTTGAGAACTTGGCATAAGGGAGGAACGGAAGAAAATGTCTATTAAAACTTACAGACCTACCACTCCCTCAAGACGTCATATGACAGTTTCCGGCTTTGACGGCGTTGATAAGCACGCAAAGCCCGAGAAGAGCTTGGTAGAGGTCCTTAAAAAGCACTCCGGACGCAACAGCTATGGTCGCATCACCGTTCGCCACAAGGGCGGCGGAAACCGCCAGAAGTATCGCGTGATCGACTTTAAGCGCAACAAGTTTGACATGGCAGCAACAGTGCTTCGCCTGGAATACGACCCCAACCGCAGCGCGTTCATCGCTCTGCTCCAGTATGAAGACGGCGAAAAGCGCTACATCCTTGCCCCTGTCGGACTAAAAAGCGGCGACACCGTCTATGCCGGACCCAGCGCCGACATAAAGCCCGGCAACGCCCTTCCCATCACAAACATCCCCGTTGGTACTGTCATCCACAACATCGAGCTATACCCCGGAAAAGGCGCACAGCTTGTTCGCTCTGCCGGCGTTTCCGCCCAGCTCATGGCTAAAGAGGGCAGCATGGCGCAGGTTCGCCTGCCCAGCGGCGAATACCGCAAGGTTCGCATCGACTGCATGGCAACCATCGGACAGGTCGGCAACATCGACCACGGCAACATCCACATCGGTAAAGCCGGACGTAAGCGCCACATGGGCTGGAGACCGACCGTTCGCGGTAGCGTCATGAACCCCTGCGACCACCCCCACGGCGGTGGTGAGGGCAAGAGCCCGATCGGTCGCTCAGGTCCTGTAACGCCCTGGGGCAAGCCTGCCCTTGGCTATAAAACCCGTAAGGCTAAGAACCGCACAGACAAGTTCATAGTCAAACGCAGAAATTCTAAGTAAGGAGGGGAATTGAGTAATGAGCAGAAGTGTTAAAAAAGGTCCTTTCGCAGCTCCCGAGCTGCTTAAAAGAGTACACGCAATGAACGAGGCTGGAAACAAGCAGGTTGTCAAAACCTGGAGTCGCGCAACGACAATTTTCCCGTCCTTCGTTGGTCACACCATTGCCGTTCACGACGGTCGCCGCCATGTTCCTGTTTATATAACAGAAGACATGGTCGGACACAAGCTCGGCGAGTTTGCGCCCACCCGCACCTATCGCGGACACGCAGGCAGCAAGACCGGAAAGTAAGAAAGGAGATATATAATGGAAGCAAAAGCACATCTAAAGTATGCCCGCATATCTCCCAGAAAGGTCAAAATCGTTTGCGACCTCATTCGCGGCAAGGACGTTGACACAGCGATGGCAATCCTGATGCACACGCCCAAAGCAGCAAGCGAGCTTATGATCAAACTTCTGAAGAGCGCAGTGGCAAATGCTGAAAACAACTTTAACATGGAGCATGAAAAGCTCTATGTTTCCGAAACCTTTGCAAACCCCGGACCCATCCTAAAGCGCGGTATGCCCCGTGCACAGGGACGTATGTACCGCATCAACAAAAGAACCAGCCACATCACAATCACCGTGGCTGAGAAAGCTTAGGAAGGAGGCGCAATATGGGACAGAAAGTTCACCCACACGGTATGCGTGTCGGCGTTATCAAAGACTGGGACTCACGCTGGTATGCTCGCGCCGATAAAGTCGGCGACCTTATCGTAGAGGATTACAACATCCGCAAATATCTCAAGGAAAACCTATATTCCGCAGGTGTTCCCAAAATCGAGATTGAGCGCGACAGCGCAAAGGTTCGCATCTATATCCATTGCTCACGCCCCGGCGTGGTAATCGGAAAAGGCGGCACCGAAATTGAAAGACTCCGCCTTGTCATCGAAAAGATGATTGGAAAGCCCGTTGCCCTCTCCATCGTAGAGGTTCGCACACCCGATACAAACGCACAGCTCGTTGCCGAAAACATCGCGCAGCAGCTTGAAAAGCGTATCGGCTTCCGCCGTGCTATGAAAAACAGCATCGGTCGCGCAATGCGCATGGGGTCGTTGGGCATCAAGATTATGTGCTCTGGTCGCCTTGGCGGCGCAGAAATTGCTCGCAGCGAATGCTACCACGAGGGCACAATCCCCCTCCAGACCATCCGCGCAGACATCGACTACGGCTTCGCAGAGGCTGCAACGGTCTATGGTCGCGTCGGCATCAAGGTTTGGATTTACAAAGGCGAGGTTCTCTCGCAAACGCTTCGCACCAGCCCTCGCGTTATGGACATGAACAAGCGCGACGACCGCAAGAGAAATGACCGCCGCGGAAATGACCGTCGCGGTGGCTACAACGGCGGCGACCGCGGTGGATACAACAACCGCCAGGGCGGCGACCGCTCCGGTTATGGCAACCGTCCTCAGGGACAGGGTGGCTATGGCAATCGTCCCCAGGGACAGGGCGGCTATAACAACAATCGCCCGGCAGGCGCAGCGCCCACCGCACCCAAGGAAGGAGGCAATGCATAATGCTTCTACCTAAGAGAGTAAAATACCGCCGCGTACACCGCGGTCGTATGAAAGGCAAAGCAACAAGAGGAAACAAGCTTGCTTATGGCGATTTTGGCATTGTTGCGACAGAGCCTACCTGGATTACAAGCAACCAGATTGAAGCAGCCCGTATCGCCATGACGCGCTTTATGAAGCGTGGCGGTAAGGTTTGGATTAAAATTTTCCCCGACAAGCCCGTTACAGAGAAGCCTGCCGAAACTCGAATGGGTTCCGGTAAAGGCTCGCCCGAGTATTGGGTTGCGGTGGTAAAGCCCGGTCGCATTCTTTTCGAGTGCAACGGTGTCAGCGAAGAAGTTGCCCGCGAGGCTATGCGTCTTGCAAGTCACAAGTTGCCTTGCAAAACAAAGTTTATAACCCGCGAGAGCGAGTCTGAGAACGGTGGTGAATGAGATGAAGGCAGCAGAAATTCGTAACATGAACGCTTCCGAGCTTGAAACAAAGCTCGCAGAGCTAAAGAAAGACCTCTTCATGCTCCGCATGCAGCACGCTACCAATCATCTTGACAATCCCATCAAGATTTCCGCAGTGCGCCGCGACATCGCTCGCGTCAAGACCGTCCTGCGCGAAAAGCAGTCGTAAGGAGGTAAGCGAGAGTGAACGAAAATAGAACAACTTTCCGTAAGACCCGTATCGGCAAGGTAGTGTCGGACAAGATGGACAAAACCGCTGTTGTCATTGTTGAAAACCGCGTTGCCCATCCGGTCTACAAGAAAATCATAAAAAGAACCTACCGTCTTAAAGCGCACGACGAAATGAACGAGTGCGGCGTTGGCGACACGGTAAAAGTGATGGAAACGCGTCCCCTGTCCAAGGACAAGAGATGGCGTGTCGTAGAAATCATAGAAAAGGCTAAGTAAGGAGGCGACATTATATGATACAACAGGAATCTTTCCTAAAGGTCGCCGACAACACCGGCGCCAAAGAAATCAAATGCATCCGTGTCCTTGGCGGCTCAAAGCGTAAATACGGAAATATCGGCGATGTAATCGTTGCGTCCGTGCGCAAAGCAGCTCCCGGTGGACAGGTTAAAAAAGGCGATGTCATCAAAGCGGTTATCGTTAGAAGCTGCCGTGGCGTTCGCCGCGCGGACGGAACATATGTCCGCTTTGATGAAAATGCAGCCGTTCTCATCAAGGAAGACAAAAACCCCCGCGGAACCCGTATCTTTGGGCCCGTAGCGAGAGAGCTTCGCGATAAGGATTACATGAAAATCCTATCTCTTGCTCCCGAAGTAATTTAAGTGGAGGGCGCTGAAGAATGAATATTAAAAAAGACGATAAAGTCGTTGTCCTGTCCGGCAAGGACAAGGGCAAGCAGGGCAAGGTTCTAACCGCCATGCCCAAGGACGAGAAGCTGGTTGTTGAAGGCGTAAACGTGGCATCTCGCCACAAAAAGCCTCGCAAGCAGGGAGAACCCGGCGGCATCATCAAGATGGAAACACCCATCCGCTCATGCAAGGTTATGGTTGTTTGCCCCAAGTGCTCCAAGCCCACCCGTGTTGCACACAAGCAGGACGGCGACAAAAATGTACGCGCCTGCAAAAAGTGCGGCGCAAATCTATAAGAGAGGAGCTACCGAAAATGACAAGAATGAAGAAAAAGTATCTTGAGGAAGTCGCTCCCGCTCTGATGGAAAAGTTCCAGTACAAGAGCTCGATGCAGCTTCCCAGAATTGACAAGGTTGTCGTTTCTGTCGGCTGCGGCGACTGCAAGGACAACAACAAAGCGCTTGAAGCTGTCATAAAAGACATCTCTGCCATTACAGGTCAGAAGGCTGTCGCAACAGCCGCGAAAAAGTCTGTTGCAAACTTCAAGCTTCGTGAAGGACAGAACATTGGCGTTAAGGTCACCCTTCGCCAGGACCGCATGTGGGAATTTCTTGACAGACTTCTCAACGTTGCGCTTCCTCGCGTTCGTGACTTCCGCGGCATCTCTGCCGACGCTTTTGACGGTCGCGGCAACTATAGCCTTGGTCTTAAAGAGCAAATCATCTTCCCGGAAATCGACTATGATAAAATCGAGAAGCTGCGCGGCATGAACATCTCCATCACAACAACCGCAAAAACCGACGAGGAAGCTCGCGAGCTGCTAAAGCTGCTCGGTGCGCCCTTTGTCACAAAAGATTAAGGGAGGAGGAAATTAGTTATGGCAAAAACAGCTATGAAAATCAAACAGGCACGCCCCGCTAAATACTCCACCCGTGCGTATAACCGCTGCAAAATCTGCGGTCGCCCCCATGCTTATCTGCGCGACTACGGCGTGTGCCGTATTTGTTTCAGAGAGCTTGCTTACAAGGGACAGATTCCNGGCGTAAGAAAGGCAAGCTGGTAAAAAGCTCCAGACAGGTTGCTTCCGGGGACAGTCCCCGGAGGCGACCTGAGAAGTGTTTTAAAAGCACAATAGTTTTCTAAAGCGCCCCCGGCGCATCACCGCCGTGGATTTAGCGCCTAGAAATATAAGCATCCCAATCCTTTGCACCGCCTGCCGCGGCAAAATGGCTGGAGGGCGGAGGGCAAAAGGCAAAGCTTCCCCTGTGTTCGGACACAAAACAGTCGCACTTTGCGACCGGCGCAAGCGAAGAAAATCTGCACACGGTGCAGTTAAGCCAAAGCCGGATAAAACTTGGCTTAGATAAAGAAGCAAGGCTGCTTCAAAAAATGCGACACATCAAGACGACGAAAGGCCGCGGATAATCAAGAATCGGCATTAAGACGCGAGTGGCTCTGCCACAGCCTCCGAAGCCGTGTAAGCTTTGCCGAAAAGCTTCGGCTGCGCTTAATTAACGTGGAACCTCGCCGCCAAAACCGTAAAACGGTAACTCTAAACTAGGAGGAAATTTCATAATGCAAATTACAGATCCCATTGCTGACCTGCTGACTCGCATCAGAAATGCCGGCAGCGCAAAGCACGAAACCGTGGACATTCCTGCCTCCAAGATGAAGAAGGCAATCACCCAGATTCTTCTTGACGAGGGCTACATCAAGAGCTTCCAGCTCGTTGACGATGGCACACAGGGAATCATCCGAGTAACACTCAAATATCTCCCCGGCAAGGAAAAGGCAATCACCGGACTTCGCCGCGTTTCAAAGCCCGGGCTTCGTGTTTACGCAGGTGCAGACGAGCTGCCACGCGTCCTGAAAGGACTCGGCATAGCAATTATTTCCACATCCAAGGGCATCATGACCGACAAGAGCGCTCGCGCTTCTAATGTCGGCGGCGAAGTTCTTGCGTTTGTGTGGTAAGGGAGGGTGCTGAAAAATGTCTAGAATTGGTAGAGCACCTATTGCCATTCCCGCAGGAGTGGAAATTAAGGTCGATGAAAATAATCACGTAACAGTAAAAGGTCCCAAGGGCGAACTTTCGCGCGACATCGTCCCCTCAATCATCATTGAGGTAGACGGCGCGGTCGTCAATGTAAAGCGCCCCGATGACACAAAGGAAAACCGCAGCCTGCACGGTCTTTCAAGAACGCTCGTCTCCAACATGGTGGAGGGCGTTTCAACCGGCTTCACAAAGACCCTTGAGGTCAATGGTGTAGGTTATCGTGTTGCAAAAGAAGGAAGCAAACTTGTGATGAACATCGGATTTTCTCATCAGGTAATTGTTGATGAAATCCCCGGAATCACAGTTGAGGTTCCAAACCCCAACACGATTATAGTCAGCGGAATAGATAAGCAACTGGTCGGTCAATTTGCGGCGGACGTAAGAAGCAAGAGAACCCCGGAACCCTACAAGGGCAAGGGCATCAAGTATTCTTACGAAGTTATCCGTCGTAAAGAAGGCAAGACCGGTGCGAAATAAGGGGAGGTGTGCCTAAATGATTAAAAGACCTGATACAAGAGGAAACCGCATAAAGCGCCACAACAGAGTCCGTGGGAAAATTTCCGGCACAGCCGAAAGACCCCGTCTCAGCGTTTTTAGAAGCGGAACAAACATTTATGCCCAGATAATCGACGATGTTGCAGGAGTCACACTGGCTTCCGCCTCCTCCGTTGAAAAGGGCTTTGATGGCTCCGGCTCAAACAAGGAAGGCGCACGCAAGGTCGGCAAAATTGCCGCAGAGCGCGCCTTGAAAAAGGGCATTGAAGAGGTCGTTTTCGACCGCGGCGGCTACATTTACCACGGTCGCGTTCAGGAGCTAGCAGAGGGTGCCCGCGAGGGCGGCCTTAAATTCTAAGGGAGGAGGAAACTAATAAAATGGCTTATGATAACAACAGAGGCGGCGGTCGCGGCAAACGCGAAGAAGCACCGAGCGAGTTTAACGAGAAAGTAGTTTCCCTCAACCGCGTTTCCAAAACAGTAAAGGGCGGTCGCGTTTCAAAGTTTTCCGCGCTTTGCGTTGTAGGAGACGGCAAGGGACGCGTTGGATATGGTCTTGGAAAGGCAAACGAAGTTTCCGAAGCAATCCGCAAGGGACTTGAAGACGCGAAGAAAAATCTGGTAACAATAACACTTGAGGGAACTTCCATTCCCCACGAAATTATCGGCGCCTCCGGAGCTGGCAGAGTTTTGCTCAAGCCCGCACCCGAAGGAACCGGCGTTATCGCCGGCGGCGCAGTTCGCGCAGTTGTAGAAGCTGCGGGAATCAAAAATATCCGCACAAAGTGCATGCGCACAAACAATCCGCAAAACGTTGTGGCAGCAACAATCCAGGGGCTAAAAGCGCTTCGCAATGCAGAGCAAGTCGCAGCCGTGCGCGGTAAAACCGCCGCCGAGATTAAAGGTTAAGGGGGGCTTAAAACATGGCAAATCTAAAAATTAAGCTCGTCAAGAGCCTGAACGGCAGAATGGATAAGCACATCGCCACCGCGCAGAGCCTCGGCCTGCACCGCATTGGTGACGAAAAAATTCAGCCCGACAACGCACAAACCCGCGGCAAGATGGCAAAAATCGGCTATCTGCTAAAGGTCACAGAAGAATAAAGGAGGGAGCCCAAACATGAAACTTAACGAACTTTCACCCGCTGCCGGCTCCACACATGTAGCAAAGCGCAAGGGTCGCGGACATGCAACCGGAAACGGCAAAACAGCAGGTCGCGGACACAAAGGACAAAACTCCAGAAGCGGCGGCGGCGTCCGCATCGGCTTTGAAGGCGGACAGATGCCCCTGGCTCGCCGTCTTCCTAAGAGAGGCTTCAACAACATTTTCGCAAAGCCGCTAAACGCAATCAATGTTGCGGCACTTGAAAAATTTGAAGCAGGCTCCGTTGTTGACACCGCAGCACTCCTAGAAAAAGGCATACTATCCGAGTGCAAGTACGGATTCAAGGTCCTTGGCAATGGAAGCATCACCAAGGGCATCACAGTGAAAGCATCTGCCTTCTCCGAATCCGCCAAGGCTAAGATAGAGGCTGCCGGTGGAAAGGCAGAGGTGGTCTAAGTGCTTCAAACAATTCGTAACGCTTGGAAAATTGAAGAGCTTCGCAAAAAAATTCTCTTTACGCTCTTCATTCTTCTGCTTTACCGTATAGGAAACTCAATCCCCGTTCCTTATGTGAACACCGAACTTCTAGGACAATATTTCGACCAGCTCGGAAACACCGTTCTGGGACTGTTCGACATGATGAGCGGCGGCGCCTTCTCAAGCGCGACGATCTTTGCACTTTCAATCCAGCCCTATATCAACGCTTCGATTATCATCCAGCTGCTTTGCATTGCCATTCCCGCTCTTGAGCGCATGGCAAAGGAAGAGGGCGAGGAAGGTAAGAAAAAGATCAACAAAATCACCCGTTACACCACCGTGGGCATCGCTCTTCTTCAGGGCTTCGCTTATTTCTGGCTTCTCAGAAGCCAGAGCGCAGCAGGCTTTGAGATGATAAGACTTGTCGCTGGTGGCGCAGGTGTTATGCAGGCAATCGTAATTGTTATGACCTTCACAGCAGGCGCAGTCCTCGTCATGTGGATGGGCGAGCAGATTACAGAGTTCGGCATAGGAAACGGAATCTCCATGATTCTGTTTGCCTCCATCGTCTCTCGCTTCCCAGAGGGAGTGTACACCATGATTACCGGCGTTATAAAAGGCGCCTTCGCATGGTGGTTTGTCGCAATCATGCTAATTGGCGCGCTTGCGATGGTGGTGCTCATCGTTATTGTCAGCAACAGCGAGCGACGCATCCCGGTTCAATACTCCAAGAGAGTTGTCGGACGCAAGATGTATGGCGGACAGTCCACACATCTCCCCATGAAGCTTAACATGTCCGGCGTTTTGCCCGTAATTTTCGCAGGCTCCATCGCCTCCCTTCCTGCCACCGTCATGATGATGTTTGGCAAGACGTCAGACAGCGAAGGTCTTGCCGGAGAATTTCTAACACTGTTTAACTCCACAACTCTGCTTTACGCACTTATCTATTTCCTTCTAATCGTATTCTTCAGCTATTTTTACTCCACAATCCAGTTCAATCCGATTGAGGTTTCAAACAACCTGAAGAGAAACGGCGGCTTTATCCCGGGCTATCGCCCCGGCAAGCCCACCAGCGAGTTTATACAGAAGGTTCTCAACAAAATCACCCTGTTCGGCGCATTCTACCTCAGCGTAGTCGCCGTACTGCCCATAGTCATCAGTGCTTTCAGCGAAACAGCCGCAAACAGCGGTCTGTCTCTTGGCGGAACAAGCATCATCATCGTTGTCGGTGTTGCGCTTGAAACCATCAAGCAGCTCGAAAACCAGATGCTTATGCGCCACTACAAGGGCTTCCTTGAATAGACCAGGCGGAGGGGAAATATGAAGCTCATATTACTCGGCGCCCCCGGCGCAGGAAAAGGAACTCAAGCAGAGATTTTAAGCAAAAAGCACCGCATTCCAACAATTTCGACAGGAAACATTCTCCGCGCTGCCATGAAAAACGGAACCCCCGTTGGTCTGAAGGCGAAGGAATATATCGAGTCCGGCGCACTGGTTCCCGATGATGTCATAATCGGCATCATCGGCGAGCGCCTTGCCGAGGACGACTGCCAAAACGGCTACATCCTAGACGGTGTGCCACGCACCATCCCACAGGCGGACGCTCTGGACACCTTCGGAATTGAAATCGACTGCGCGCTTTCAATCGAAATCGGCGACGACGAAATCATCTCGCGCATGTCCGGTCGCCGCACCTGCGCGGATTGCAGCGCAAGCTTCCACATCGTTTCAAGCCCCTCCAAAAAGGAAGGCGTTTGCGACAGTTGCGGAGGAGAGCTTGTAATACGCAAGGATGATGCTCCCGAAACTGTAAAGGCACGACTCAAAACTTACCACGAGGAAACAGAGCCTCTAAAGGATTATTACAAAAAGCGCGGCAAGCTCAAAAGTGTAGAAAACCAGAGCACGATTGAGGAAACCACTGCCGTCATCATAAAGACCCTCGGTCTATAAGGGATAAGCATGGCTATTGTAATAAAATCCGACAGACAAATTGACCTGATGCGCGGTGCCGGAAAAATCGCCGCCGGGGCAAGAACCCTTGCCCGGCAGATGATAAACCCCGGAACCACGACAGAAGAGATAAACAAAGAGGTGTTTAGCTTCATCAAGAAATCAGGCGCAGTCCCCACCTTTTTGGGGTATGGAAAATATCCGGCAAGCGTCTGCACTTCGATAAACGACCAAGTAATTCACGGCATTCCTGGAAAAAGACGTCTTGAAAACGGCGACATCGTCAGCATTGATGTTGGCGCAACATGGAACGGCTTTGTTGGCGACTGCGCCATAACCGTCCCTTGCGGAAACGTTAGCGAGGATGCAAAGCGCCTTATCGAGGTTACAAGGCAAAGCTTTTTTGAGGGAATGAAATATGCACGTCAGGGATATCGGGTGTCCGACATCTCCTCTGCCATACAGGAGCATGTGCAGGCTCATGGTTTTTCCGTTGTCCGCGACTATGTCGGGCACGGAGTTGGAGCAGTTATGCACGAAGAGCCGGAGATTCCAAACTTCGGTACACCGGGGCATGGTCCCCGCCTTGTAAAAGGCATGACCTTAGCGGTTGAACCGATGGTTAACCTCGGCGCGGCAGCTATAAAGGTGCTTTCTGACGGCTGGACAGTTGTAACTGTTGACGGTAGCCTATCAGCACATTATGAAAATTCGGTCCTCATCACAGATGGCGAGCCGGAAATACTGACAATGGCAGACGACATATAATCCGAGGAGGGAATTTAGTCTTGGCAAAAGATGATGTTATTGAGTTAGAGGGTATAGTGACCGAGTCCATGCCCAACACCCTGTTCCAGGTTGATATCGGCGGCGGCCACACCATCCTGGCGCATATTTCCGGAAGGCTCCGGATGAACTATATCAAGATTTTACCCGGCGACAAGGTAACGGTTCAGATGTCACCCTATGACCTGACCCGTGGCCGCATCACCTGGAGAAGCAAGTAGGAGGTTTACGAAATGAAAGTCAGACCGTCCGTAAAGCCCATGTGCGAAAAATGCAAAATCATCCGCCGCAAGGGCAAGGTCATGGTAATCTGCGAAAATCCCAAGCACAAGCAGAGACAGGGCTAAGGAAAAGCTAAAAGACTTAAAAAAACTTAAACGGGGAGAGCTCATCATATACCATGAGCCGGATAAAGCCCCCGAACACTGGTATAAAAAATCACCGAAAGGAATGATTGCAAAGCATGGCACGTATAGCCGGCGTTGACCTTCCAAAGGATAAACGCATTGAAATTGGTTTAACCTATGTTTTTGGCATAGGCAGAACAGGCGCAAACAAAATTTTGGCAGAAACCGGAGTTAACCCCGACACAAGAGTGAAGGACCTCACCGAAGAGGACGAAGCAAAGCTTCGCGAATGCATTGACAAGAACTTCGAGGTTGAAGGCGACCTTCGCCGCCGCACCGCGCTTGACATTAAGCGCCTCATCGAAATCGGCTCCTACAGAGGAAACCGTCATCGCCGCGGACTTCCCGTTCGCGGACAAAGAAGCAAGACAAACGCTCGCACTCGCAAGGGTCCGAAGCGCACAATTGCTAACAAGAAGAAGTAAGGAGGGATATGTAAATGGCAACAGCTAAGAAAAAGGTCGTGCGCACTCGCAGAAGAGAGCGCAAAAACATTGAAAAAGGTCATGTGCATATCAGCTCCTCTTTCAACAACACCATGGTCACCATAACCGACACAAACGGCAATGCCCTTTCCTGGGCATCCGCCGGCGGCATGGGCTTCCGTGGCAGCAAAAAGTCCACCCCCTTCGCCGCGCAAACCGCTGCGGAAACTGCCGCAAAGGCAGCTATGGAGCATGGACTGAAAACTGTTGAAGTTTTCGTAAAAGGTCCCGGTTCGGGACGTGAAGCTGCTATCCGCGCATTGCAGACAGCAGGACTTGAAGTCACAATGATTAAAGATGTGACTCCCATCCCCCACAACGGATGCCGTCCCCCGAAACGTCGCCGCGTATAACTTAGAAGGAGGTAAATTAAAATGGCAAAGAATATGCAGCCCATCGCAAAACGCTGCAAGTCCCTTAACATTTCTCCTTCTGCAATGGGCTACGCAAAGAAGGAAACAAACCGCAATCCCAAGGGGCAGATGCGCAAAAAACAGAGCGAGTATGCACTACAGCTCTCCGAAAAGCAGAAGGTCAAGTTTGTCTATGGCATCATGGAAAAGCAGTTTCGTTCTTATTACGAAAAGGCGTCCCGTGCCGAAGGACAGACAGGCGAAGTTCTCCTGACCACCATCGAGAGAAGGCTTGACAACGTTGCTTTCCGCACCGGCTTTTGCAGCACTCGCCGCCACGCAAGACAAACCGTTAGCCACGGTCATTTCACCGTTAACGGCAAGCGCGTGACAATTCCCTCATATCTCGTAAAGCCCGGCGATATCATCGCCGTTTCCGAGAGCAGCCGCAGCAGTGTTCGCTTCAAAACTATCCAGCAGGAAGGACCTTACTGCAACGCACCGCGCTGGATGGATGTGGACGTGTCAAACCTTGTCACACGCATCACCGCGATGCCGGCAAGAGAAGACATTGACCTGCCTATCGAAGAGCACCTCATCGTCGAGCTGTATTCTAAGTAAGACAGAGACCCTCAAATTGGTAAGCTGAACCTTATATGTGCGAACCTGCACACTTAACTTAGAAGGAGGGTAATTTATCACATGATAGAAATCAAAAAGCCACGTATAGAGTGCATTGAAACACCGCAGGACGAGTCCTACGGAAAATATGTTGTAGAGCCTCTAGAGCGAGGCTATGGCACGACCTTGGGCAACTCGTTGCGTCGAGTGCTCCTCTCCTCTCTTCCCGGAACTGCGGTCACATCCATCAAGATAGCCGGCATCCAGCACGAGTTTGCTACAATTCCCGGTATCAAGGAAGATGTTACGGAGATTGTCTTAAACGTAAAGTCAATCATAGCACGGCTTCACAGCGACGGCCCCAAGGTCGTCTACATCGAAGCCGCCGGCGAGGGAGAAATCACCGCCGGGGACATAAAAGCTGACGGCGAGGTTGAGATACTAAATCCCGACCTGCACATAGCAACGCTGTCAAGCGGCGCGTCCCTCAGCATGGAGATGACCATCTGCCACGGTCGCGGCTATGTTACGGCTGACAAGAACAAATCCCCACAGGCGCCGATTGGAACAATTCCCATCGACAGCATCTACACGCCTGTGCTAAAGGTGAATTATGCGGTTGAAAACACTCGCGTCGGCAACCAAACCGACTTTGACAAGCTCACGATAGAGGTATGGACAGATAAAACCATCACCGCTCGTGATGCCGTGTCGCTGGGTGCTAAGATTCTCTGCGACCATTTCACCATCTTCACAGACCTTAGCGAAACCATCCGCGCCAAAAGCACAGTGGTTGAAAAGGTTGAGACGACAAGGGACAAAGTGCTTGAAATGACAATCGAAGAGCTGGACCTGTCGGTCAGAAGCTTCAACTGCCTAAAGCGTGCAAACATCAACACGGTTGAAGACCTTGTCGGCAAGACACAGGATGAAATGATTAAAGTTCGAAACTTAGGCAGAAAGAGCCTTGAAGAGGTTGAGCATAAGCTCGCCATGATGGGACTTAATCTGACAAGCGAAGAGAACAACTAATTCTAAGCAAGGAGGAAGACTTAAATGCCCGGTACAAGAAAGCTCGGCAAGCCCACCGAACAGCGCATGGCAATGCTCCGCCAGCAGGTTACAGACCTTCTGGACAACGGACGCATGGAGACAACCATCACTCGCTGCAAGGAAATCAGGCCCATGACCGAGAAAATGATAACTCTCGGAAAGAAAAAGAATCTGGCGGCATATCGCCAGGCGCTCAGCTTCATGACACGTGAAGATGTGGCTAAGAAGGTTTTTGACGAGATTGCTCCTAAATATGAAGAGCGTCAAGGCGGCTACACACGCATAACGCGTGTTGGACCCCGTCGCGGCGATGCCGCGGAGATGGCAGTTATCGAGCTTGTATAAGCTTTGCTTAACGCCCTTTGCACTTTTCTGCGACTAAATAAAAAGTTAAATCCCCGTCCGCAACGTTTTTTGACGTTGCAGACGGGGTTTAGCTTTTTTGCACTAAGCGCCTTCGCTGCCGCAAGCTTTAGTAGCATTTAAACAATCTTCAAAGCCTAAAATTAAGCAATGCGCTGAAAATTCGGCTTAAACAAGCTGAAAAATCAAAAGGATAAATCCATAAACAACGCTGGCTGAAATGCCAAAGAGAATAACTGGTCCGGCAATGGTGAAAACCTTTGCCGCCGAGCCGGTGATAAAGCCCTCCGACTTAAATTCAAGCGCAGGGGAAACCACCGCGTTTGCAAAACCCGTTATGGGAACCAAGGTTCCGGCGCCGGCAAGCCTTGCAATGTCGTCATAAACACCGACGCCCGTGAGCAGCGCACCCAAAAAGACCATGCTTATCGAAGCCGCCATCGCGCCATCGTCCTTCGAAAGCCCCAAATGCTCATAAAACGCATAAAACCCTTGTCCAACGCAGCAAATTGCCCCGCCTATAAGAAACGCAAAGAGCATATTTTTAAAAAGCTTAGACCTTGGCGCCTTGCTCTTTATATATTTTCCATATTCCTCATTCGTCATATTCACAAAAAACACCTCCATATAAGCCTATTTTGCCTATATAGAGGTGGTATATTCATATTTTTCTATAATTTTTGCAAAAATTAGATTAAAAGCTTCAAGCCATGTCGATGTTTATGTTGTCAATGCCATTTTTTTCAAACTCGGTGATATATTCCTCCATGCGCACGGAAAGCTCGCCAACATCATCCTGATTCACGTTTTCCTCCGTCATGTCGCGCCGCGCCAGCTCTTCGGCAAGAATATCAAAAAACACAGAGTCCTCATAATCGGCAATCGCCTCGTGAATTCCGCCGGACTCATAAGCCTTTGACGGGAAAAAATGCCCCATATAGCTTTGCACAAGGCTTTCCATGCCGCAGTTGTTGCACATAGAAAAAAACTTTTCCTGCAAAAGGTCATAATCCTCAAACCGGTCATCGCCACGCGTGGAGTTAAGAATCCAGTTTCCGATGTACACCATGTCAAGCAGTCGCCTAAATTCTTTTTCGGTAAGTTCAATATTCATCCAAAAGCCCCCCCCCTTCAGCCAAAAACAAGCTTGATAATCCTGACAAAAATCACCCCCACAAGGGCAAAGCAATTTAATTTATTATAAGCAAACACCCGGATGCATTATATCATGACCGCAGGTCAAGATATAATTGACCAAA
>JGI994J12354_10000798_pt1 | contig 31820 bp, 36 predicted proteins | sample IntmicLarv3ML3BL_FD_12354 | JGI IMG/M metagenome (IMG submission 12354) | reverse complement strand
GGAGCCATAGAGTTGGCCATTGGCTGCGGAGTGGCTGTGCTGGCTACTGCTCACGGGAGCAGTCTTGCAGATTTGCAGCGGCGGACAAGTTACCGCCAGTTGATGAGCAAAGGGTTATTTACTCGTTTTGTGCTTGTTAGCACACGACAGGGACGGCGACACTATAGAATTTTTAACAAAGGAGGGGAGATGCTTGCGACTGCTAGCAATTAGCCTCATCGCCGTCGGTCCAATATTGGTGGGATTCCACTGGGCTTGGCAGGGCGTACAGCGGGTGATGCAGATACAGAAACTTGTTGCGGTATTAGACGAGCTGGCTCGAGAGCTGGCATTTCAGCAGGCTCAGTTGTTGGCTATTTTTCAGCAGTCGGAACAAGAATTGCTGCAAGCCTGCGCCAAGGTGCTGGCGCAGGCAAGACCGCCGTCTATGCGTCAGATTTGGGACGAAGAGCTTGGACGCTGTTTTCCTCTGCTTGGCGGCGTAGAGCTAGAAACGGCAAGGAAAATTGGGCAGGTACTGGGGCGCTATGATGCCAAACGGCAGTGCGAGGCCATCGAGCAGGCAAGACAGGCGTTGTCACTGGCAGAACAGATGCAGCGGGAAGAGGCTCAACGCAACGGAAGGGTCGGCTGGGCATTGGGGATGGCCGGTGGAGCGTTTATTTTCATCATTTTGATTTAAAAAGGATGTTTTCGCATGGATATTGATTTTATTTTCAAAATTGCAGCCATTGGAATTCTGGTTTCTGTGCTCAATCAGGTACTTAGCCGCTCGGGGCGGGATGAGCAGGCCACTATGATTACGTTGGCTGGTTTGGTGGTCGTGCTCATGATGGTGGTGACAAAAATCGCTGAGCTGTTTGACCTTGTAAAGGTTCTCTTTGGGCTATGAGTGAAATTTCAAAACTTGCTGCGGTTGCCCTTGTGGGTGCTGTGTGCTGCGTGATGATTAAAGAGCAGCGACAGGAGATTGGCCTGGCACTTAGCTTGGCGGTTGGGATGTTGCTATTGGCCATGAGTCTAGCCGGTATGGAGGCTACACTGGAGAGTATTCGAAATCTCGGTGAGCTGGCTGGGTTGTCTTCCGGTGTATTGTCGCCTGTTGTCAAGACCATTGGTATTGGTTTGCTGACCCATATATCGGCGGAACTATGCCGAGATGCAGGAGAGCGGAGTTTGGCTGCAGTGGTGGAAATCGGCGGCTCGGTTTCAGCACTATTGGTTGCACTGCCATTGCTTTCAACAGTTGTGGCGGTGATTTCTGGTTTGATGTGAGGGATGGATTTGAGGCGATATTGGATTGTGCTTACGCTGATGCTGCTATTACTGGTTTCGGTTTGCGCAGCGCAGGCCAATGAGCTGGAGAGTTGGGAGACGGCGGGCATCCGACTGGATGACAGTGTAAGCCTCGGCGAGGGGCTGACACAGATATTGCGGCCTGCTCTTGAGCAACTTGGCCAAATCATTAAGGCGGGGATGCGCAGCGGACTGACTCTTTTATTGATTGTTTTACTCTGCTCGCTACTGGAGCATATGAAGGCAGAGAACAGCATGGAACTGGGCAAAGTAGTCGGTGTTTTAGGTGTTTTGAGTATTTCAATTGCAGATATTCATACGCTTTTAGGACTTGGGCGGCAGACATTGGAGAGTATGGAGTTGTTTTCAAAGGCATTGCTTCCTACTATCACCGCTGCATCAGCGGCAGCGGGTGCACCTACAGGAGCTGCTGCACGGCAACTGATTGTGGTTTTCAGCTCAGATTTGCTGTTGACTTTAATCAACCGGTTATTAGTACCCATGACCTTTGCTTATATTGCTGCAGGAGCAGGGTATGCGGCTACAGGAAATGTTGGGCTTAAACAAATTAGTGCTGGTTTAAAGTGGGCTATCACCACGATTTTAATTGGTGTGCTCGCCTGCTTTTTTGGTTATTTGGGTATGAGTGGGCTTATTTCTGGTGCGACGGATGCCATGACCATTAAGGCAGCCAAGTTGACTATGGGGGGGATGGTTCCCGTGGTAGGAGGTATTATTTCCGATGCGGCGGAAACCGTATTAGCAGGGGCGGCTATGTTGCGCAATTCCATCGGAATTTTCGGCACAGTAACAATTATCAGCCTGTGTCTGGTGCCTTTTCTTCGTCTGGCGGTACATTATCTGTCTTACAAAATGACAGCAATTTTGTCTGCCACTATATCCAGTGGTCAAGTGGGGGGGCTTATTGATCATTTGGCGGGAGCCTTCGGCCTAATTTTAGCTATGGTTGCCTCCAGTGCACTACTTTTACTGTTTGCAATCATCTCCGCTTTGGGAGTGGTGTTACCATGATTGAATTGATACGCCAGTGGATCACAGGGGTTACCTGCGCTGCCATGCTTATTGCTGTGGCGCAAACCCTTGTGCCTGTGGGAGCGGTGAAGAGGGTGATGAACTTTACCAGTGGGCTGTTGCTCATCACAGTAATTGCTTTGCCGCTTTTTCGCATAGACGGGACAGATTTGTCCGGTTATCTGATGGAATACGAGATAAAATTCAGCCAGCCTAACGACCAGCTTCGAGAGGAAAACGAAGCTATGATGAAAGATATTATTGCTACCCAATGTGAAGTGTATTTACAAAACCAAGCAAGGGAGATTGGACTGGATTGTGATTTTGAAGTTTACTGTGCGATGAGCGAAGAGGGTTATCCCGTTCCTTATGTGGTGCACATCACCGGCGAGTTGACGGCAGAGCAGCAACGGACACTTATTTTATTGATTGCACAGGAGCTGGGTGTTCCTGTGGAGCGACAGTATTGGAACGGAGGAGAGCATGAAAACGCTTGATTTGAAGGCCTTGTTTGAGCAGTATAAATTCGTGCTGCTGGTTATTGGTGTAGGGATTGTTTTACTGCTGCTACCAACAGGGAGCAAGGTAAAGCCTGCCATCGGAACAGTAGTTACCAGTCAGGAGCTTTTTGATTTACCTGCTTTTGAGGAAAAGCTGGGGCTGGTTCTCTCGAACATCAACGGAGCAGGGCAGGTAGAGGTGATTCTTACAGTCACCGGCACCACAAGGCAGGTATTTGCGCAGGATAATCGAGAGTCGATACGAGAGAGCGGAAATGAGCTCACCGAGAGCACGGTGGTGGTCTCTAAGGGTTCTGGGACGCAAGAGGCGCTTTTAGTGGAAACAGTATATCCAAAATTTCAGGGAGCTGTGGTGGTTTGCGAAGGTGGCAACGATCCGGCAGTGAAGCTCAAGCTTATTGAGGCGGTGTCCGCTCTGACAGGATTGGGGGCAGGTAAAATTTCTGTGTGCATGAGCAAGTGAAAAAAGTTGTCATGATTAATTCAAGACAAGCATAATATGCGGTGAGAGAACCCATCAATAAGGAGGAGTATGGATGATGAAGTTATGGAAGCGAAATACCGTGGTGGCAGCGGTGATTGTGTTTGTTATGGCGGCGGTCTATTTTAACTGGAATTACCATAGGGACACGGAAACTGTTAGTGGGAAAATGCTGGGGCAAGCCCAACTGGTCAGCCGACCGGCAGAAGATCCGCTGGTAAGCGAAGATAGCGCAGAGGGGAACGAGGCGAAAACGATGGCCAGTAGCAGCTATTTTGCCTCTGCACGGCTCAATCGGCAGCAGGCGAGGGATGCGGCGCTGTCTCTCTATCAACAGTCTATTTCCGGCGAAGCCGTTGACGAAGCTATTCGCACTCAGGCCACAGCCGCCATGCAAACTCTTGCAAACTTTACTATTAATGAAGCTCAGATTGAAAATATGGTTGTAGCCAAGGGCTATGCTGATTGCGTGGCCTTCATCAGTGAAAATAGCATCAGTGTGGTGATTTCTCCGTTGGAGGATGGAATTACCGATGCGGACATTGCAAAGGTCAATGAGATTGTTCATGAGCAAACCGGCTTTACCGCCAGTCAGATTAAGCTGTTGGAAGTGTCTTAAGCTTTTGCACTTCGGCGACAATAGGGAAATTTGAAAAACAGTTGTCTTTTAGCGCTGCTTTGTGCTATAATACTTTCAAGTAGATATTATCGCAAAAAGGAGCGAGAGCATCATGAGTGAGCAGAAAGATTATTTTTCCTGCCCTGAAGAGCATGGCAATATCCATATTTCTGAAGATGTGTTAAGCGTAATTGCTGCTTCCGCCGCTATGGAAGTTGACGGCATTGCAGGTCTGGGCAGCCAAGGTTCGGACTCCAATGATTTACGTAACACCCGCACCATTTCCAGAGGCATCCGTATTCGCCTCAACGAGGGTGAAGTTACAGTTGATGTAGCAGTGAAGGTGAAATATGGTTGCGTGATTCCCGAGGTGTCGAGGGCAGTTCAGGCTTCCATCGAGACTGCTGTGGAGAGCATGAGTGGATTAAAATGCGAAAGCGTGAATATTCATGTTGTTGGCATTGCCTTTGAAAAACAAGGAAAAAAAGGTAAATAGTCTCCGTTGTATCATTATTTTGAAAATTACCTTGAAAAGCATCCTTGTGCATGCAGGGTTGCTTTTCTTATTTTTCTGTTTGCTTTTCTTTAATTTCTTATTTTGACTCTTTTCTTTTTGTGAATATTCAGGTATAATATGCATACAAGATTAAAATGGAATGTTGCCGCCACCGCAGATTTGCGGTTGTACGTCTAAACCGAGGAAGGATTACAACAATGAAAAGAACCGTTGCCCGCGAGCTTGCTGTGCACATGGTGTATACCATGGGTTTTGCCGGTCGGAATGCAGAGGAGACTTTAGCCCACCATCTCACCAAAGAGCAATTCGCTTGCTTTGCCCCGGATGAAGCGCAGGAGGTGCTGGAAGAAGAATTTCCGGAGGAGCGTTCTGGGATATATCATGAATTTCCAGACAAAAAGCAGGAAGAATATATCCGCTCTGTGGTGACGGGTGTTTTTGACCATTTTGCTGAGCTGGATGAGTACATCGCTCGATATGCAATTGGATGGAATTTTCACCGCATTCCAAGAGTAGCTGCTGCAATCATGCGGGTAGCTATGTATGAAATTCTTTACCGCAATGACATTCCAAATGGCGCTACTATTAATGATGCGGTAGAGCTGTCCAAGTCTTATGAAGATGAGGAATTGACCAAATTCATCAACGGCATTCTCGGCAACTTTGTTCGAGGAGAGCAAATTCCGGAAAAGGACATTCAGGAGATTAGTGATGCGGATAGCTCTGGGCTTTGATACCAGCAACTATACAAGCTCTTGCGCTTGGTTCGATGGAAAGCATGGCGGTAATTTTAGCCGCCTTCTCCCTGTTTCCGAGGGCAGCCTAGGACTGCGCCAAAGCGACACAGTCTTTCATCATGTACGGCAGTTGCCTGCTCTGCTGGAGGAGCTTTCGATTCAACTGCCCGCCAAGTCCAACATTTGTGCTGTGGGAGCATCTACAACGCCCAGACGGGTGGTGGGCTCCTACATGCCTTGCTTTTTAGTGGGAGAAGGAGCGGCGCAGCAACTTTGTACAGTCAATTGTGTTCCTTTTGCAGCTTTTTCTCATCAAGAAGGGCATATTGCCGCTGCACTTTGGTCTGCGGAGCGAATGGACTTACTTACCCAGGAGCATTTAGTTTGGCATTTGTCTGGCGGTACAACGGAACTACTTCATGTGCGCCCAGACCATACAGGTTTTCGAGCAGAGATTGTTGGCGGAAGCAAAGATATTTCTGTTGGTCAACTCATTGACCGCACAGGTAAACGGCTAGGACTGGTGTTTCCGTCGGGAAAGGCGCTGGATGCTTTGTCCTGTGATGAGCGCACGTCGGTTTTGGTGCCTCGTATTGTTATGAAAGACTCATTTTTCTCACTGTCAGGGATGGAGAATAAAATGAACCGCTTTGCTGATGAAGGAAATTCGCCTGCATCGGTTGCCACTTATGTTTTTGAAATTATAGCGAGCGTGATTGTTGCTGCCACAGAAGAAATACGGCGACAATTTCCTGATTTACCCCTAGTGCTTTCCGGCGGCGTGGCATCTAACAGCTTGCTGCGCAAACGATTTACGAATGCGATTTATGCTCAGCCTGAGTTTTCCACCGACAATGCGATGGGTATTGCTATTTTAACTCATCGGGCATTTCTGGGAGGTGAATGACTGTGAAGCAAGAGGCAATTAGCGTCACTGCTCTCAACCATTATGTTAAGCAACTTTTGGAGCAGGACGACTTTCTCTCTGCTGTTGTGGTGCGGGGCGAGCTGTCAAACTTCAAGGCCTATCCCTCTGGACATCTTTATTTTTCCCTCAAAGACAAAGAGAGTTCCATTCGCTGTGTTATGTTTCGTAGCGCAGCGGCAAGGTTGCGCTTCGAGCCAAAGCATGGTATGGCCATTCTAGTTTACGGTAATATCTCTGCTTTTCTTCGTGATGGGCAGTACCAGCTCTACGCTACCCATATGTTGCCTGACGGGGTGGGAGACCTGAATGTTGCCTTTGAGCAACTCAAGGGGAAGCTGGAGCGGGAGGGGCTGTTTGATTCCACACACAAAAAGCCGATTCCCAAATTCCCAAAGACTATTGCGCTAATTACTTCGGAAGCCGGAGCCGTTGTGCGGGATATGATTCGGATTTTAGGCGAGCGGTTTCCATCGGTGCAGGTGAAAGTGTTGCCAATTTTGGTGCAGGGTGAGCGGGCGCCGACAGAAATCGCTGGAGCCATTCACTACGCTAATCGCTGGCAGCTGGCCGATGTAATTATTACCGGTCGGGGTGGGGGCTCACTGGAAGATTTATGGGCGTTTAATGATGAGCAGGTGGCTCGGGCGATTTTCGAGTCAGACATCCCGATTATTTCTGCTGTCGGTCATGAGCCTGATGTAACCATTGCAGATTATGTGGCTGATTTGCGAGCCTCTACGCCTTCCAATGCGGCAGAATTGGCCGTGCCTGACCGGCAGGAGCTTTTGTCAACGCTCTCCCGTCAGCAGGAATATATGGCCCGTCGTATTGGCGAGCAGCTCCAACGAGAGCAGTTGCGTTTTGTGCGACTTTCTCAGAATCGGCATCTGCAAAACCCTATGCTTTATCTCAATAATAAGGAGCAGCTGCTTGACCACTCTGCCGCTGCGCTTGAGGCAAGTTTACGCCAAGTTCTGGATAGAGGCGGTGCCCGCCTTTCTAGCCTTGCCGCTCTGTTGGACAGCTTAAGCCCACTAAAAGTGCTCGGACGGGGCTATGCGCTGGCGCAGAGTGAGAGTGGGTTGCCGGTCTCAAGTGTGGAGGCCGTTAAAAAGAATGATCGACTGATTCTGACCGTGCAGGATGGTCAAATACAAACCACTGTGGAAGGAACGAGAAAACATGGCAAAGCAAACAAAGCTAAGCTTTGAAGAAGGACTTGTACGCATTGAGGAAATTGTAGAAAAGCTAGATCAAGGGACTGTGACACTGGAGGAGTCTCTGGCTCTATTTGAGGAAGGCTCCAAGTTAATTGGTAACTGTGCGGGACAATTGAAGGATTATGAGCAAAAAGTGGTGAAGCTGACGAAGACAGAGAATGGGACGCCACAAGAGCTGCCCTTTGAGGAGGCGTAATCTGATGCATGAAAAGATGAAGCAATACCAACAGCTTGTTGAAACATTTTTGGACAGCCTCTACAAAGGCTCTGATGCAAACACTCGCCTCAACGAGTCAATTCGGTATAGTCTTTTAGCAGGAGGGAAGCGGATTCGTCCGATTCTTACCCTAGCAGCGGTGGAACTTTGCGGTGGCAATTTACAAAAGGCACTTCCATTTGCGGCTGCCATTGAGATGGTGCACACATATTCTCTCATTCACGATGATTTGCCTTCTATGGACAATGATGACCTGCGTCGGGGAAAACCGTCAAACCACATTGCCTTTGGTGAAACCACCGCTACTTTAGCTGGTGATGCACTATTGACAGATGCCTTTATGGTTCTTTCCGCTGCTAACCTACCTGGTGACCGAATTGCTGAGGGTGTGCGGATTCTTTCCAAGGCAGCCGGAAGTGGCGGCATGGTGCTCGGCCAAGCCATTGATATGACTCATGAAAATGAAAGCCTGACGTTACGGGAACTGTCCAAATTGCAAAGCATGAAAACCGGCGCATTGTTTACTGCCTCTGTGGAACTTGGTGTTGTTGCTGCTGGAGCGGGAACAAGGGCACGCAAGGCTTTGGTTACTTACGCTATGCGCCTCGGGCGGGCATTCCAAATGCAGGACGACATTCTAGACGTAAAGGGTTCAGAAGCAACCGTAGGGAAGACTTTACGCTCCGATGAGCGCCATAACAAGCCAACCTTTGTCTCTGCATTAGGTATAGATGAGTGTTACCAACAGATGAAAAAACTCACGGAGGATGCTTTGACAGCGTTGACCGCTTTCCCATATGATGAATCTACATTGCTGCGAGAGCTGGCACAATCGCTGGTGAGCCGCAAAAGTTAGGAGAACCGGATGTACGAACTCAATACGGTATTAGGTAACCTGACCCTGGCCCTCGGTATAGTTTCCTGGGCTCTGGCTCAGCTTCTCAAAGGCGTGGTTCACTATGTGCAATTTCGCAAATTTGATGTCCGCATTATTGTGGGCGGTGGCGGCATGCCCAGCTCGCACTCCGCCTTTGTTTGTGCCTGCGCCACTACCATCGGAAAAATCAGCGGCTTTAGTTCTATTGCATTCACCATTTCGGCCTCTCTGGCTATGATTGTGATGTACGATGCTTCCCACGTACGTCATGCCGCCGGAGAGCAGGCCAAAATTCTCAACTACATGATTCAGCATTGGAACGAAATGCCGCTGGAATTGAAGGCTAAAGAGCTCAAAGAGCTTTTGGGGCATACAAATTTACAAGTATTGTTCGGTGCACTTTTGGGTATTGCGGTAAGTCTTGTGGGCACCTATTTGGCTCGACTTCATGTTATGGGCTAAGCGCAATCAAGATCAAAGGAGATGAGGGCATGAGCGAGCCGTTGTTAGCTCATTTGAATGACGTCCAGGCCATCGCTTATGCTGGCGAACTGCGCAAAAAAATATTAGAAGATGTATCTCATACTGGTGGACATTTGGCTTCAAACCTCGGTGCTGTTGAGCTGACTGCGGCGCTTCATCGAGTTTTCGATACCGGCAAAGATCGGCTGGTTTTTGATGTGGGGCATCAATGCTATCCTCATAAAATCATCACTGGACGAGGAGAGAGAATGGGAACGTTACGCCAGCTCGGTGGGCTTTCTGGCTTTCCCAAACCCTATGAATCTGAGCACGATGCTTTTATTGCGGGACACGCTTCGGCAGCTGTATCCACGGCGCTGGGTATGGCTCGAGCTCGCACTTTGATGCGAGAGGACTACCATGTAATTGCTCTCTTTGGCGATGGTGCCATGACTGGCGGCCTTGCCTATGAAGGACTTTGCGATGCAGGTAGTTCAGGTGAAAAGCTGATTGTCATTCTTAATGACAACGGTATGTCTATTGCCAAAAATGTCGGAGGACTGGCAAGCCTGCTGGCCAAGCAACGACTGAAACCACAGTATTTGAGCTTTAAAAAAGCTTTTCGCAAGCTCATGGGCATTTTACCACTTGGAAAGCAGTTTCATCGACTGGCTAGCCGTCTGAAAAAGCGGGTGAAGGATTTACTTTTACCTAGCAGTATGTTTGAGGGCATGGGCTTCACTTACCTTGGTCCTGTGGACGGGCATGACCTCTGTGGACTAACCAAGCTCTTTCGCTATGCGAAGGAGCTTAATGAGCCAGTATTTATTCATGTCCGCACTATCAAGGGACTTGGCTTTGCACCTGCAGCAGAGCAACCAGGAAATTTTCATGGTGTCAGTCCATTCTGCTTAAAGACAGGACAGCCACTCAAACAGTCTTCAATGAGCTTTTCCGATGTTTTTTCTCATAATATGTGTCGGCTTGCGGAGCAGCAACCTCGCCTTTGTGCTATCACGGCTGCCATGGAACAGGGAACTGGATTACAGGAGTTCCATGAGCGTTTTCCTGAACGTTTTTTTGATGTGGGCATTGCCGAAGGACATGCGGTAACCATGGCGGCTGGTCTTGCAAAGCAGGGAATGATTCCTGTGTTTGCTGTATATTCTACGTTTTTACAACGTAGCTATGATATGCTAATTCACGATGTAGCTTTGCTTGGACTCCATGTAATTTTTGCTATTGATCGAGCTGGCTTAGTGGGCGAAGACGGCGAGACACACCATGGTGTTTTTGATGTGGCTTACTTAGACACAATTCCCGGCATGACGGTGCTTGCACCTGCCAGTTTTGCAGAGCTGGAACAGATGCTGCACTATGCTATAGAGCAGCTGAATGGACCGGTAGCTATTCGCTATCCTAGAGGCGGTGAGAACGGATATCAGGTAGAGGGTGATCCTCATGCACCAGCTGTTTGCTTGCGAAAAGGGCAGGTGCTAAGCTTGCTTGGTTATGGCACGATGATTGGTACTTTACTCAAAGTGGCAGACCGACTTGCGGAAGAGGATTATAAGGTTGAAGTCGTAAAGCTTAACCACTTGACCCCTTTAGATTGTGGTACGGTTATTCAATCTGCGCAAAAAATTGGAAAACTACTTGTGGTTGAAGAGGTAGTGGCCAGTGGTAGTGTGGCTCAACGGCTGGGTTTTGCGTGGGCGCAAGAGGGCACTGCCGCTAAACTAAAGGCGATTAATTTAGGTGATTTATTTACTCCCCATGGCAGTGCAGCCCAACTACATCAGTTGCATGGCTTGGATGAAGAGAGCATCTATCAGACAGCAAAAGAATTCATTTTGGAGGATTAGCATGAGCGGAAATCACCCTAAGGTACGGCTGGATATAGTCATGGTTGATCAAGGGCTTGCACCAACGCGTAGCAAAGCACAAGCGCTGGTTATGAGTGGTCAGGTTTACCAGGGAGAAAAGCGACTGGATAAAGCCGGTCTTCTTGTGTCAGCAGATATTTCGCTTATAGTAAGAGGGGAAACATTACCATTTGTTAGCCGGGGTGGGCTCAAGCTGCAAAAGGCCATTTCTGCTTTTTCTCTGAATTTGAATGGTAAAATCTGCATTGACGCAGGCGCATCCACTGGCGGTTTTACTGACTGCATGCTTCAACATGGAGCGGTAAAGGTTTATGCAGTGGATGTTGGTTATGGACAACTAGCCTGGAGTCTGCGTAGCAATGAGCGGGTGGTGGTTTTGGAGCGCACTAATGTGCGTTATCTGGATGAAAGTCATGTGCCGGAGTTAATCGATTTTGCCTCAGCCGATGTTTCCTTCATTTCGCTACGATTGATTCTTCCGGCGCTCAGAGGGCGGTTGAAAGACGGCGGTGAAGTAGTTTGCCTTGTCAAGCCACAGTTCGAAGCGGGGCGAGAATTTGTAGGAAAGAAGGGCGTTGTTCGGGATGCTAAGGTTCACCTGGCTGTCTTGGAACAGTTTTTACTTGATGCAGAGGCTAGCGACTTTACTGTAAAGGCATTTGACTTTTCGCCTATTCGAGGACCAGAAGGCAACATTGAATATCTGGCTCACCTGGCGGTCGCTAGCACCGAGCGGTATACAGGAGACTTGTCTGCTTTAGTTGAAGCGTCTCACGAAGATTTGGAGGACAAGGCATGAAAGTGATTCTGGCCCCCAACCCTTATCGGGATTGGAACTTGAGAACCGTGCGAGAAGCGGCTCAAATACTGAAAGACGTTGGCGTGGAAACAGTGGTGTGTTTGCCGTTTTCCCTCTCTGCAAACAGCCGCTTGGATTTACCGAAGGAAGTAGCTCTCTTTGATTTGGAGAGAGAATTACCAAGTGCTGACTTGCTCATTTGCTTTGGCGGTGATGGCACGATTCTGCATGCAGCGAAGCGGGCAAATCGATATGACAAGCCGGTTTTGGGTGTAAATGTTGGTAGTGTTGGTTTTATGGCCGATGTTGAACACACAGACTTAGTGGCGCTGAAGAAAATTATTAACCCGGGTGCCTTGGTATTAGAAAGTCGTATGATGATTGAAGCAAAAGTGTTGCGGGGTGGACGCACTGTTTTTGAAGACTTGGCTCTTAACGATGCTGTGGTCACAAAGGGGGCAATCGCAAGAGTGATTGACGTTTCTGTTGCCAGTGATGGGCAGGAAATTACCACTTTTTCTGGTGATGGTATTGTTATCGCTACTCCCACCGGCTCTACCGCATACTCTCTCTCAGCAGGCGGGCCGATTATCGAACCCACCGCTCACAGTATTGTACTCACACCGATTTGTGCTCATGCGCTGTGGGCGAAGTCTTTTGTTTTTGACAGTAATCGGGAGCTGGTCATTACTTTGCCCACACGCACAAATAAGATTGCCTATCTCTCGGTTGATGGCGGGCAGGCTTTCAAACTCACCGCAGCAGATAAAATCATTTTACAAAAAGCGAAGTGCTGCACACAATTCGCCCGTCTCGGAAAACGAAATTTTTTTCAGTTACTCAATCAAAAGCTAGGAGGGGCTTCCAATGAAAAGTAAGCGGCAACATGAAATTCTTTGCATCATTTCAGAGGTTGATGTGGAAACACAGGATCAGCTTTTACTTGAGCTGAAAAAGCGAGGCATGTCTGCGACGCAGGCCACAATTTCCCGAGATATTCGGGAACTGCATCTAGTGAAGGAGCTCAATAGCTCTGGTATGTATAAGTATGCGGTGAGCGAGCGAAAGGCCTCCAACAGAGTGGCTGACCGACTGCGCAGTATTTTTAAAAACGGGGTTTTGAGCTTTGATGCGGCGCAAAATATCGTTATTATTAAAACCATGCCGGGGCTGGCCAGCGGCGCAGCTGCTACTATCGATGGCATGAACATCACCGGTGTTGTGGGGAGCCTAGCCGGAGATGATACAGTTGCCCTGTTTATGCGCAACAATGCAGATGCAAATCAGCTTTGCAACGAAATTGAGGAAATGCTTAAATAGAGGAGGGTGGCGTATGCTTTCCACCTTGCATATTGAAAATATTGCAGTTATTGAATCGGCAGACATTACTTTTGACCAGGGTTTTCACGCCCTCACTGGTGAAACAGGAGCGGGTAAGAGTATTGTCATTGATGCAATCAGTGCAGTCATTGGCTACCGAACCAGTCGGGATTTGATTCGCTCTGGGGCGCAACAAGCCTATGTCTCTGCCCTGTTTCAAGGATTGAAGCCTCTGTCCTGGATGGCAGAGGCAGGAGTTTCCCTTGATGAGGGTGGGGCGCTGCTACTGGAGCGCTCTATTGGTGTTGATGGGAAAAATATTTGCCGTATTCAAGGGCGGCCAGTGACAGTGAGCCAGCTACGAGAATTAGGGAACCAAATTTTGAACCTGCACGGTCAGCATGACGGACAGCTCTTGCTGGACGAGCGTAGTCATCTGAATTATTTGGATCAATTTGGTAACACAACTCAAATGTTAGCTGAATATGAGGTAGCTTATCAGGCCTATAAGGTTTTATTATCGGAGCAGTCTACTCTTATTTTAGACGAGGCCGAAAAGGCTCGTCACATAGACAGCTTAAGCTACCAAATTCACGAGCTGGAACAAGCAGAATTAAAAGACGGCGAGGCGGAGACGCTCAAGGAGCGGCGGAAGCTACTGCGCAATGCAGAGCAGCTGATAAGCGCAGTGGAAGAGGCCTATGCACTGCTTCAGGGCGGCGAAGACTCGGAGGGTGCTTTATTAATGCTGGATTTGGCCGGACGGTCACTACGGGGCGGTGCAAGGCTTAATGAAGAGCTGGGTGCCCTCGCAGAAAAGGCAGAGGAGTTGCGCTATCAAACACTGGACTTGGTAGAGTTGCTGCGAGATATGCGGGATTCGCTGGAAATGACAGATGGCGAATTGGACCAAATTGAAGAGCGGCTGGATTTGCTGACGAGACTTCAGAAAAAATACGGTGCTACTACAGCGGAAATGTTAGCCTACTTGGAGCGAACCAAGGCAGAGCTTGAAGGTATCTCTTTGGCAGAAATCCGGCGAGATAAACTTGCTCAGCTTTGTACAGAGTCGTTACAACAAGTGGAGCGTAAAGCGGATACGCTTTCCAGTGAACGGAGAAAACTCAAGGCGCAATTAGAGGAGAAAATCTACAATGAGTTGACTGATTTGGACATGCTAAAAGTTCGATTTTCTATTGAAATGCTACCAGTTCCCCTCAATGAAACCGGTGCAGATCAAGTACGCTTTTTTATGAGTGCCAATGTGGGAGAAGATTTGAAGCCGATTCATAAAATCGCTTCTGGTGGCGAGCTATCTCGCATTATGCTGGCTCTGAAAAACGCACTATCGGAGAGTGACAGCGTGTCTACCATGATTTTTGATGAAGTTGATGCGGGCGTTTCTGGTCGAGCGGCACAGAAGGTGGCGGAGAAGATGAGTCGCCTATCCAGAAACCGGCAAGTCATTTGCGTGACTCATTTGCCTCAGCTGGCCGCTATGGCAGATGTACACTTTTCTGTGGAGAAGGACGAGCGCAATGGACGCACCTACACCAATGTAGAAAATCTTAATCGTGAGCGACGCAGGGAAGAGCTCGCCCGGCTTGCTGGCGGCAATCACATTTCGCAGACATTGCTTGATTCGGCAGAGGAGTTATTGCAGGCAGCAGAGCAATACAAAAAACATCTTGACACAGGAATAGCTCTTGTGCTAAACTGAGCACAATATCAAATGGCTTTGATGGGAAGAAGTATCCGGAGCCGCACTGCAAAGAGAGCCTCTGATTGCTGGAATGGGGACAGTGCGTTCGGTGAAATACATCTCGGAGCCGCCCTCTGAACCCTTGCGGTAGTAGGAGTGTGCCGGGAGCGCCCGTTATTGCGCAGAGTGCCTAGTGCACTTGTTGAGGCGCAGGCTGCGAAGTTTGTGCATACCAGAGGTGGTACCGTATAGTGATTATGCCCTCTGTCCGACTGGACAGAGGGCATTTTATTTTGGAGGAATTAGTTAATGGGAATTTATGAAGAATTACAGGCCCGTGGCCTCGTGGCTCAAACTACTGATGAGCCGGAAATTAAAGAACTCCTTAACGCAGGCAAGGCGACTTTTTACATTGGGTTCGATGCTACAGCAGACTCGCTCCATGTAGGCCATTTTATGGCGCTCAATTTGATGAAACGGTTACAAATGGCAGGCAATCGCCCTATTGTGCTTATTGGAGGCGGTACCACTATGGTGGGTGACCCCACTGGCCGCAGTGATTTACGTCAAGTACTCACCAGAGAACAGATTGATTACAATGCCCAATGCTTTAAAAAGCAGATGGAAAAATTCATTGACTTTGGTGAAGAAAAGGCAATTATGCTCAACAATGCCGACTGGCTGTGTAAGCTCAATTACATAGACATGTTGCGTGATGTGGGCGCTTGTTTTTCAGTGAACCGAATGCTGGCGGCAGAGTGCTACAAGCAGCGGATGGAGAAGGGGCTCACCTTCATTGAATTTAACTATATGATCATGCAAAGCTATGACTTTTTCCACCTGTTCCAGCACCACGGTTGCCAGCTTCAGTGCGGCGGTGACGACCAGTGGAGCAATATGCTTGGCGGCACAGACCTAATTCGCCGAAAGCTTGGCGAGAATGCCTATGCTATGACTATAAATCTGCTGTTAACCAAGGACGGGAAGAAAATGGGTAAGTCACAAGCTGGTGCGGTTTGGCTGGATCCGAAGAAAACCTCTCCCTATGACTTCTATCAGTATTGGCGCAATGTGGATGATGAGGAGATTATCGATTGTCTGCGAATGCTCACCTACGTGCCTGTAGAGGTGATTGATGCCGTTGATATGAGCAGTGGCACAGAAATCAACAAGGCCAAGGAACTGCTAGCCTTTGAATTGACCAAGTTAGTTCACGATGAGGAGGAAGCAGGCAGAGCACAGGAAACTGCTCGCAGCCTATTCTCTGGTGGCGGAAATTTGGAAAATATGCCTGCAACTGTTCTTGCGGCAGGGGATTTGGCTGATAAGAGTATCAATATACTTGACTTAATGCTCAAATGCGGACTGATTCCATCGAAATCAGAGGGTCGCCGTCTCGTGCAACAGGGCGGCGTGAGTATTGACGATGCAAAGGTCACAGACCCAAATAAAATGGTGGCAGCAGAGAGCTTGCAGGCAGGTGTTATCATCAAAAAGGGTAAAAAAATATTCCATCGAGCTTTGTTGGATAAGTGAAAAAGAGGCTTTTCCCATTTGGGAAAAGCCTCTTTTCTATTTTATGACATCACTCATATTATAATGTCCCGCCGGCTTTCCGGCTAAATAACGGGCTGCATCCAGTGCACCCTTTGCGAAAATTTCACGAGAGTAGGCCTTATGAGTGATTTCAATTACCTCATCATGTCCAGCAAAAACCACCGTGTGCTCGCCCACAATGGTGCCACCGCGCACAGCAGAGATACCAAGCTCTCTTGGATTGCGCTCCTGTCGGCGGCTCTCACGTTCGAAAACGTAGTCACTCTCATGGGGAAGGCCCTCTGCTACCGCATCAGCCAGCATTAAAGCTGTGCCGCTGGGCGCATCCAGCTTTTTTTTGTGGTGTCGCTCGATGATTTCCACATCGAAGTCGTCGCCCAGCAGCGTTGCTGTCCGTCGTAGTAGCTCCATGACCACATTAATACCCAGAGACATGTTGCCAGAACGGAAGAGTGGGATTTGCTTTGCAGCTTCTTCTAAAGCAGTGAGTTGAGCTTCAGAGAAACCGGTGGTACACAGCACCAATGGCAACTTTTGGCTCATACAATAGGGGAGAAGGCTATCAAGAGCGGCGGCATTAGAAAAATCAATGATAACATCTGCTTGCCCTGTATACTCGCTTGGATTGGCGTATATTGGGAAGGCTCCGCTAGCTGCTTCATTAGCGTCAAAACCGCAGACAACAGTCATATCCTCCCGCTGGGCAATCATATGGCTCAACACTTGACCCATGCGCCCACAGCAGCCCGAAAGTACGATTCGAATCATACTAGTAACCCCATTTTTTTCATCCTGCTTTTCAGCACACTCAAGTATGGCTCACTCATGTCGCACAAGGGCAGGCGCAGAGGCCCTGCGCCCATACTCATGAGGTTCATAGCCGCCTTAATTGGGATAGGATTAACCTCCAAAAATAGAGCATCAATTAAATCCATATGAGCGATTTGTATACGGCTAGCTTCTTCAAACTTACCCTCGAGGCAGAGATGAGAAATCTTCACCATGATCGCCGGAACAAGGTTGGAGGTAACTGAAATAACACCCTTAGCGCCTAAACTCATCATAGGAACAACCTGATCATCATTGCCAGACCAAATGTAGAAATCATCGCCACAAAGCAGGCGAGTATGAGCCAGCAAAGAGAAGTCGCCAGAGGCTTCTTTAATACCATTGATTTTGGGATTTCTCGCCAGAATCTCATAAGTCTCCGCCTTAAAGGAAACGCCTGTACGGGATGGAACATTGTAAAGAATAATAGGAATATTTACCCGGTCAGCAATGTACTCATAGTGCTTGACAAGCCCGGTTTGAGATGCTTTGTTGTAATAAGGGGTCACGTGGAGCAGGGCGTTAGCGCCTGATTCTTCAGCATGTTGGGACAGGTAGACGGCGGCAGAGGTATCGTTGCTGCCTGCGCCAGCAATAACCTTCGCCCGACCAGCAACCACCTTTACTACAAACTTTACCGCTGCAATATGCTCGCGGATAGAAAGGGTAGATGTCTCTCCGGTGGTTCCGCAAACGCAGACGGCATCTACGCCGTTTGCAAGCTGAAATTCAATTTGCCTTTCAAAGGCAGTATAGTCAATGGCACCATGGCAATCAAAAGGAGTGACCAGTGCCGGGCAACTTCCTGTAAAAACTGGAATTCGAGCCATGATTGTTCCTCCTCAATTATTATTTTAGGTTATATAACCCTCGGCACAGAGCAGCTCGGCCAGTAAGACTGCGCCGCCAGCGGCTCCCCGCAGGGTATTATGGGAAATACAGACAAATTTGTAATCATAGACCGTGTCCTCACGCAGGCGTCCGATAGATACAGCCATACCTCGCTCTAAATCCCGGTCTAACTTTGATTGAGGGCGATTTTCTTCTTCAAAATAGTGTAAAAATTGGGCGGGCGCCAAGGGGAGCTTTAGTTCCTGCGGACGGCCATGGAATTCCTTCCAAAGCTGGAGGATATCTTCCTTAGAGGGTTTTTGCTCAAAACGGACAAACACTGCTGCAAGATGGCCATCTGTAACAGGTACACGAATACATTGGGCAGTAATCGTCGGGGACGTAGCTGCCACAATTTGGCCGTTCTCCACACTGCCCCAAACCTTCATGGGCTCCTGCTCACTCTTTTCCTCTTCGCCGCCGATGTAAGGGATTACATTGTCCAGCATTTCAGGCCAGGTTGCAAAGTTTTTTCCGGCACCGGAAATGGCCTGATAGGTGCAGGTGACAACTTCCTGAATGCCATATTTTTGCAGAGGGTGGAGGGCAGGCACATAGCTCTGAATAGAGCAGTTCGACTTCACCGCAATAAAACCCCGCTTAGTGCCCAACCGTTTTCGTTGTGCCTCAATGACAGATAAGTGGCCTGCATTAATCTCCGGTATCACCATCGGAACATCGTTGGTAGTGCGATGCGCACTATTATTGGAGATAACCGGGCATTCCAATTTAGCATAATGCTCTTCAAGAGCCTTGATTTCTTCTTTTTTCATGTCAACGGCGCAGAAAATAAAATCTACCGCTGCTGCAATTTTTTCTGCATCCTGTTCCGCATCTAAAACCATGATGTCTTTGACAGATTCAGGCAGAGACGTAGGCATTTGCCAGCGGTTGGAAACAGCCTCGCTGTAAGGCTTTCCAGCGCTGCGGGAGGAAGCCGCCAACGTAGTCAGATTAAACCAGGGATGACCTTCCACCAAGGTGACAAAGCGCTGCCCTACCATGCCGGTTGCACCAACAATTCCTACATTATATTTCTTCAAAGCGATTCCTCCCAAAAAACAGGTATTGAAAACCTGTCGCATTTTGTATTATAATGGTACAGACAAACTGTTTGTTTCTTCATGTTGCTTAGTAAAGAAGTGTACCATATTTTATTATTTATGTCAATTTTATTCCACCTCATGCAGAGATTATTTCTACGGTTTATTATTTGGTTTGTGCTTATCAAGAAAGGTTGATTTTACGATATGAAAAAACAACACATCCTAGCCGCTCTGCTCACGGCTTTTTTACTACCGGGGCTGCTGCTCACAGGCCCGACAGCTGCTGCTACTGATGATTTGGGGCAAGTTCTGCGCATTGGCATTAAATTTGGTAGCGGAACTATGCCGGGAGCGAATTTACTCAACCGCTCTGGAAACGGCTATCAATTTGGCTACTTCGACAGCAGTCACAACTTTGTATCACTGGGCCATACTGAGGAGAAGGCTATCTCCACTGTGAAAACCCAGAATCTCAGATATAATGGCAGAAACTACGCTGGGGACGGCACTGGGGTCATGGTGGGTTGTTACCATATTGGCGTTGCAGAAGGCTTTAGCAGTTTTGAACAAGCGAAGGCTGTCGCAAATCAATATGCAAATGGCTTTGTGGCCTATATTCGAGGGAATTATCAAGTACGGGTAGGGAATTACGCCTCAAATGCAGATGCTAATGCAGCCCTTGCAAATATTCCCAATGGTAGCATTGTAGGCACCAGCGCCTATGGCGTTTCTGTAGTAGTTACAGGCACCAATACTATCTTGTTCCAGTACGATTCTGGTGATGAAACTGGCTTTGGGATTCGCCCCGACAGCAGTGGTGATCCATATGCCATCACTTGGTTTGCCGACTATAGCTATTATGGCGCTTTCCGCTATACACGCATCGGCGGAGGAGATCTGACTGTAGTAAATATGGTTCCTTTGGAGCTCTATGTGCGAGGGATTGTCCCCTATGAAATGAGCAACAGTTGGCCTTTGGAGGCGCTAAAGGCGCAGGCGGTTTGTGCTCGCACCTATGCAGTGCGGAATGTGGGGCTGAGCAAGCACCGCAGTAGCGGCTTTGACTTATGTACCACCACCTGCTGTCAGGCTTACAGAGGCACGGGCTTAGCTAACGCTCACAGTGACAGTGCGGTAATTGAAACCGCTGGTGAATTCGTTATGTATAATGACAGCTATGCAGAAACTTATTATTTCTCTAGCAGCGGCGGTGCAACAGAGGATGTACGCAATGTTTGGAATCCAAACGGAAATCTTCCGTATTTGCTGGGGATTTATGATCCCTATGAGACCAGCTATGCAGATAAAATTCCCGGCTACCGCTATACAGTGACCTATACGAAAAGTGAGTTGCAGGAAATTGTCCGAAAGCAGGGCGGAAATTGCGGCGAAGTGGTCAACTTCTTTGTGGCCGAATTTACCCCCACTGGCAATGTGAAAACCGTGACCATTGTCGATGCAAGCGGGAAACGATTTTCCTATTCCAGAGACAACGTGCGAATTTTATTCCCCGGTATTAGGAGCTTGCGCTATACGGTTTCCGGTGGCAGTAGCAGCAGTTATTTTGTCAATCAGGGTGAAATGTTAGGATCAGTGAATGGCACTTATGTTATTAGTGGCAGCGGAAGTATTAGCCAAATTGGCGCAGGAAATCCTCATGTTATTACTGCCAGTGGCACGGAGCAGCTTGCGCCAGTAACCACCACTACAGGCAATACCTTTACAGTGACAGGGGCGGGTTACGGCCACAATGTGGGGATGAGTCAGTATGGCGCAAGGGCTATGGCGGATCAGGGCTTGACCTATCGGGATATTATTACATTTTATTATACTGATGTGAGGGTCGGTAATTGAGTAAGACGAGTGACTATTATTTTGATTTGCCACCAGAGCTGATTGCGCAAACACCACTGGAGCAGCGGGATGCCTCTCGCATGTTGGTACTAGAGCGAAAAAGCGGCACTGTGAAACATTGTGAATTTAACAATTTTCCTTCCTTTTTACAAAGTGGAGACTGCTTAGTGCTCAACAATTCTCGTGTTTTACCCGCAAGGCTCTTGGGTGAGCGTTTACCTGGTAGAGGGAACTGTGAAGTGCTTTTGCTTGCCGATAAAGGCGAGAGGGTTTGGGAGTGTTTGGTCAAGCCAGGTCGAAGGTTGCGGAAAGGAACTCGTGTTTCCTTCGGTGGTAATGCGCTCATTGGCGAGATCATTGAGGTGTTGAACAACGGAAACCGTTTGGTGCGATTTGAGTACGAAGGCATTTTCCTTGAAGTGCTGGAGCGCCTTGGGGAAATGCCGCTACCACCTTACATACGAGAACGTCTAGAGAATGGTGAGCGTTATCAGACCGTCTACTCAAAACACAGCGGCTCTGCCGCAGCGCCCACGGCAGGCCTTCATTTTACACCGGAAATTCTTGCTGCCTTAACAAAAAAAGGTGTCAAACTAGTCTATGTGACGCTTCATGTCGGCCTGGGTACCTTTCGTCCCGTAAGGGTAGATAACTTTACATCACACCAAATGCATAGCGAACTATGTGTGATTAGTGAAGAAGCTGCTGCTGTTATCAATGATGTAAAGCAAAAGGGCGGACAGGTGATTTGTATTGGTACAACCTCCTGCCGCACCATTGAGTCTATGGCTGATGAGCACGGTGTGGTGCTTGCCGGATCGAAATGGACGGATATTTTTATCTATCCTGGTTATAAATTTAAGGTTATGGGCGGTCTGCTAACCAACTTCCATCTGCCAGAGAGTACCTTGATTATGTTGGTATCTGCCCTGGCCGGACGCAAGAAGGTGCTGGAAGCCTATCAACAAGCGGTGGCCGAAGGCTACCGATTCTTTTCGTTTGGAGATTGTATGTATGTCTTTTAAGTTGTTAAAAACTGAAGGCCGAGCACGCCGAGGCCACTTCACCTGTGCTCATGGCGCAGTACAGACACCGGTTTTTATGAATGTAGGTACTCAGGGGGCAATTAAGGGCGGCATTTCCGCCTTTGATTTAAAGGAAATCGGCTGTCAGGTAGAGCTTTCCAACACTTATCATCTGCACCTGCGACCCGGTGACGAAGTAGTCAAGCATCTGGGCGGCCTGCACAAGATGATGTGCTGGGATGGACCTATGCTCACTGACAGCGGTGGATTTCAGGTTTTTTCCCTGTCTAAGTTGCGAAAAATCAGTGAAGAAGGGGTTCAATTCGCCAGCCATATTGACGGCAAGCGGATTTTCATGAGCCCAGAGGACAGTATGCGCATTCAGGCCAACCTAGGCGCAGATATTGCCATGGCCTTTGACGAATGTGTAGAGAATCCAGCCACTTTTGATTATGCAAAAACCTCTGCTGAGCGTACCTTGCGCTGGCTGGAGCGCTGCAAGGCAGAACATGACAAGCAGAAAGACTTACCAGACGCAGTGAATCCCAATCAAATGCTTTTTGGCATCAATCAAGGTAGCACATTTCCTGATTTGCGCATTTGGCACATGAAAGAAACAGCAAAAATCCCCTGTGACGGCTATGCTATTGGCGGCTTAGCAGTGGGAGAAGAAGCCAGTGTTATGTATGATATCATTGATTCCGTGGAACCTTACATGCCCACAGAAAAACCACGTTATCTTATGGGTGTTGGTACACCAGAGAATATCATTGAGGCGGTTTATCGAGGCGTGGACTTCTTCGACTGTGTGATGCCTGCCCGCAATGCCCGCCACGGCAAACTTTTTACTTGGAAGGGGACCATCAATATTAAAAATGAGCGTTTTAAGACCGACAGTCGCCCCATTGACGAAGATTGCCAGTGCCCCGCCTGTCATTCCTTTTCTCGTGGCTATTTGCGGCATCTGTTTTCCTCAGGTGAAATGCTGGCTATGCGGCTGGCTGTGCTGCATAACTTATACTTTTATAATGACCTGATGGCAAAGATTCGGGAGAGCTTAGACAAAGGCGATTTTCAGAATTTTTATGAAAAGTATACTAGGTTATTGGACGAGAAAAGAAAAGACTTGTAAATTTTCATTTCATCACGTATAATACTATTTAGTAATTTTTTGGAGGTTTTACCTATGGACCAAGGCATACAAACAATCGTCATGATCGTGGCAATGGTTGCCGTTTTCTACTTCCTAATGATTCGACCGGAGAATAAGAAGAAGAAGAAAGTGGAAGAAATGCGCAGTGCTATTTCTGCTGGTGATGTATTAACCACCATTGGCGGCATCAATGGCGTTGTTGTAGCTGTCAAAGAGGAGACCCTTGTGCTGGAAACTGGCGCTGATCGCGTGCGCATTGAAATTGCAAAGTGGGCTGTTTCCAGCCGCGGCGTTCAGACTTCAGAGAATGCCACTGTCACAGAAAGCGAAGATAAAAAGAAGAAGTAATATCCCAACTCTCCCAAGCATAAGATTCCACTAAGAATCAAAATGCTTGGGAGGGAAAACCGCATGAATCAAGAGCAAATGACAACAAACGGAAGAGCAAGCAAGGGTGCGAAAATGCTACGACTCATTCTTCGCTTTTTTATCGGTGGCGGAATTGGTCTTCTGATTGCCGTGGCGTTGTTTATGTTTTTTTCAGTAGTTATGGTTGGTGGAGCATTGAGTCCAGTTTTTTTATTTCAATACGCCATTGGCGCTTGCTTTCTCGCTGTCTTTTTCGCAGTTAAGATATGCAACCGCTTTTTTGATGCTCTAATGATTTCCGGTGGTCTGGCAGTAGGCAGCGTTTTTTTCTTGCTGCTATTGCTGGTAGGTTATGCCGGGGTTGAAACCATGAGCGCAGAACAGGGTGGGCTCGCTTTCTGTATTAGTGCGCTACTGGGCGGAGCTCTGAGTGGTCTTCCATGGCCGTCATCGCTGACTCGTGGAAGAAAGCGCACTGGAAGCCGCAAGAAATGATTGAATCTCATTGAAAACTGTGGTACAATAATTACGACATTCGTTTGGCTTTGCCGAACAAGCTCAAAAAGAGGAAGGATGAGTCAAAATGAAGCATATTAAAACCTTAGCTGGCGCAACACTAAAGCGCAGTGCAGCCAAGGGCGGTTGCGGTGAGTGCCAAACCTCTTGCCAGTCTGCTTGTAAGACTTCTTGCACTGTTGCAAACCAGACTTGCGAGCAGAGTAAGTAAAATCATAATTGCCAAACAGCGAGGGTGGAACCCCTCGCTGTTTTTCCTGTACTTTTATCCATGGAGGAGTCACACATGATACACACCTTTCAATCTCTTGGCCAGAAGCTGGTCGTTGACGTATATAGCGGAGCCGTTCATGTTTTAGACGACTGCGCTTTTGACATTCTTTCCTGCATGGCCAACAGGCTTCCAGAGGAAATGCCGAAGGCTTTGTTAAGCCTTCCCTATACCCAGGAGCAATTGGCTGAAACCTACCAGGAGCTGCTGGAACTGCAAAGCGAGGAGATGCTCTTTGCTGATGACAGCTACATTGATCCAGCTGCGGCGAAGCCGCAAAATGCGCCGGTGAAGGCACTATGCCTGCACGTATCTCATGACTGTAATCTCCGCTGCGAGTATTGCTTTGCCGCCACTGGTGACTTTGGCACTGGGCGAAAAACCATGCCACCGGAAACTGCCAAGCAAGCTATTGATTTTGTTATTTCCCGCTCCAGAGGGCGTAGGAACATTGAGGTAGACTTTTTCGGCGGCGAACCACTCATGGCTATGGAAACTGTAAAGCAAACAGTAGAGTATGCACGTTCCATCGAAAAAGAGCATGGCAAAGAATTTCGCTTTACGATTACTACCAACGGCGTTTTACTTAACGAGGAAACAGCGGCCTACATCAATAAGGAAATGAGCAATTGCGTCCTGTCCCTCGACGGGAAAAGGGAAACCAATGATTTGCGTCGCAAAACTGTCAACGGAGGCGGTAGCTATGATATCATTGTGCCAAAATTTCAGCAGGTGATTGAAAACAGAACTGGCGATTATTATCTGCGAGGCACCTTCACCAGAGACAATTTTGACAGTTTTTCACAAGACGTGATGCACATGGCGGAACTGGGATTCAAAAATGTCTCTGTAGAGCCGGTAGTCGGAGCAGAAGATGACCCATATTCGTTGCGTGAGGAAGATCTGCCCACCATCTGTGCCGAGTATGAGAAGCTCGCAGAGGAACTGCTTAAGAATCCACAAGTGAACTTTTTCCACTTCAACGTAGATTTAGAGCAAGGTCCCTGCGTCATCAAGCGGCTACGAGGCTGTGGAGCGGGCTGCGAGTATGTGGCTGTGACACCAGAGGGAGATATTTATCCCTGTCATCAATTCGTAGGCAACGAAGACTTCAAACTGGGGAACCTACATAATCAGTCATTCGACATAGGTTTGTCCGAACAATTCGCTGGACTCAACGTGTACAGCAGGGAAGCTTGCCGAGATTGTTGGGCAAGGTTTTATTGCAGTGGCGGCTGCTCTGCCTCCAACCTGTTGACCAACGGTGACATAATATCTCCCAGTATTGTGGGCTGTACTCTTGAAAAGAAAAGGCTGGAATGCGCCATTGCCATGCAAGCAATTCGGGCACAGAACTAAGATTTTAACTACGTTCTGTATATATACAGAACGTAATCTTTCCCGCCCTAGATTTTCTATATCTAGGGCGGGCTTCTCATTTCCTCACAAGATATAGTATCAAGAACTCGGAAAGGGAGGTGATGCCTGCGACTCCATTGCTGAAGTTTACATAACTAAGCTTACATAATATCTTGTCATAATGCACAAACTTGCTTTTTTTCTCTCCAATGCTTGCAAAACGGAAAAACATAAGTTATAGTGTTGTTGTGTTAATTTGAATAAAAACAATTGGCCTGCTGCTATTTCCTTTTTGCTTTTATTGTGATTCTGTCTTATAGCAAGATTTCGACATAAATAGCAGACTATTTTCACTCTCTTCGCCATAGATTGTCCTGAGGTGATTTCTTTGCGAAGAGTAGTTGGAACAGCCTGGTTTGTGGCACCAGAGCATAACGGCTTCGGCGTCTATATCTGCATCGCCTCCTTTTTTTTAGGTGGGCTTTTTGGCATTGTCTCCGCCAGACATATAGATGGCGCCGGCATTGAAGCCCTGTCATTTTATTTGCAGTCTTTTTTTCGTTTGGCGCAGGATGGGCGACTGGGTTCTCCCAGTCTTGTTGAATTGATTTGGGCGATTTTCTGCTGGCCGATTCTTGTTATCGCCTGCAGCATAACTGTTGCGGGCTTAGCGCTCATTCCGGCATTGCTGTTTGGCCGAGCATTTCTACTTTTTTTTTCATTGTCGACCCTGCTTCGCATCATACCCAGTGCCAGTGCGGCTTTCATCTTGCTCGGCCTTAGCGTACTATGGAGCCTACCAGCACTAATTGCTTTGGGCGTGCAAAGTTTTCAGCATGCAACGGCGCAACGACGAGGTAAGCTGGAGCACTTTCGTTTGCCCCCAAGATTTACAGCAGGAATTTTAGGTGGGTTTGCTGCATGCTTGTTGGTTGATTATTACGTGGTTCCGGTATTGTTTTCTGCATTGTCTCATACCATAGTTTGGTAAAATTAGGGGATTTGAGGTCGTTAGGGAGAATGGACGTTTTAAAGCAATATGAAGCTTACTTAGTCAATGAAAAAAATGCGTCTGCAAATACGTTGAGCTCGTATCTGCGGGATGTCAACCAATTTGCTATATATTTGCAGAGTGAGAAGCTCACATTTAAAAAGCTTTCTCAGGCTGATATTGAAGCCTATACTACCTATTTAACCTCAAAGGGAAAAACAGTTGCAACCGTGACCCGAGCCGTGGCTTCCCTCAAGTCCTTTTTTAACTATTTGGTAGGTAGCGGCGTTTTAAGGGCCAATCCGGCAAAAGGTATTATCCCTGCCAAAGTCGAGCGAAAGCTGCCACAGATTCTAACCAGCAAAGAAGTGGAACTGTTTCTGGAGCAGCCCGACCCCGCTGATTTAAAAGGTTGTCGAGATAAAGCTATGATGGAACTGCTCTATGCCACTGGCATTCGGGTAAGTGAGCTGATTGGCCTTGATATGACAAATTTAAATCTCTCTGCCGGATTTATTCGCTGCATTGGCAGGGGGAAAGAGCGAGCTGTGCCACTTTATTCAGCAGCCATCCACGCCCTGTCAGAGTATACAAAGCGAGCCCGCCCTCAGATGGTTGGTTATCCAGAAGAACCAGCGCTTTTTGTCAACATGAGTGGCGACCGGATGAGTCGCCAAGGTTTTTGGAAAATTGTAAAATATTATAAAGAAAAGGCGGGCATTTCCAATGAAATCACCCCCCATACTCTGCGACACTCCTTCGCTACCCATTTACTTGAAAATGGCGCTGATTTGCGCTCCATTCAAGAAATGCTTGGCCATGCAGATATTTCCTCCACACAAATTTATGCTCAGCTGGTCAATCAGAAGCTAAAGGATGTTTATATCAAGGCGCACCCCCGCGCCTAAGCTTTTTCGCCATAAAAAGCACGCCCATATTTTTTGTTTCGACAGAATAAGGTGTGCTTTTTTCTTGCGTAAAGAACAGTTGTATGATATAATAACTGCGGCTTAGGTATTGCATGTGACTAGAAAAATCTCATTGGGCGGAGGTAGGGGAGATGCGCATTTTGGGAATCGATCCCGGGTACGCTATCGTGGGCTTTGGCCTGATTGAAACTGATGGCGTGCAGCATCAACTTGTGCGCTGCGGTGCTATTACCACACCTGCCGGTATGCCCATTGCCAGACGGCTATTGCAAATCGCAGATGATATGGCCGAGCTGATTCGAATTTTTCAGCCGGAGCAGATGGCCATTGAGGAGCTGTTTTTTAACCATAATGTAACCACCGGTATCGCTGTGGCACAGGCTCGAGGTGTGTTGCTTATAACTGCGGAGCGAGCTGGACTGCCGATTTTCGAATACACGCCTTCTCAAGTGAAGCAGGCGGTGGTCGGCTATGGCAGAGCGGAGAAGAAGCAAGTCATGGAACTAACTAAAATCTTGCTGAACTTGCAGGCTGTACCCAAGCCGGATGATGCTGCCGATGCGTTGGCTATTGCTATCTGCCATGCTCGCTCGGCGTTTTCAGTTTTGGGTAAAATTAATCGTTGAGGTATTATTATGTATGAGTATATCAGTGGCACTGTGGCCTCTATCGGATTAAATCTGGCTGTGATTGAGTGCGGCGGTGTAGGCTATGCCTGTAAGACTACAGTGCATACGCTGGCCAAAATTCAAGTTGGGAAGACGGCTAAACTTTTTGTCCATCTCAATGTGCGAGAAGATTTGATGGAGCTGTATGGCTTCATTTCTGACCAAGAGCGTGGCAGTTTTCTAATGCTTACTGCTGTGTCTGGTGTGGGGCCGAAGGCTGCGCTATCTATTTTGTCTTCCACATCACCAGAAGGTTTGGCCACTGCTATCATAATTGGTGATGAGCGTGTGCTCACTGCTGCACCAGGTATTGGAAAGAAAATTGCCCAGCGGGTAATTTTGGAGCTAAAAGACAAGCTGACCAAGGGCCAGCTTTTTGAGTGCGGCGAGGCTTATGCCGGAAATGGCACCACCATTATCCCACAGAATAAAACCTCTGAGGCCGCTGCTGCCCTTGCTGTACTTGGCTATCATCCAAGCGAAGTCTCTGTTGCGCTTAGGGGCGTAGATATGGAGCGTTTGGAGCTGCAGGATATCATTAAAGCGGCGCTAAAGGGTATGGCGAAATAATCGCCACTTTACTACTACGAAAGGAGTAACGACGTGGGAATTGATTTTTCTTACGATGAATTTGAGCCACTAGTCTCGACCTCCCTTCTGGCTGAAGATGAGAGCGAACATTCCTTGCGCCCCCGCATGTTGCGAGAATATATCGGACAAGAAAAAGCCAAAGAAAACCTTTCGGTTTTTATATCTGCCGCTAAAATGCGCAGCGAACCACTGGATCACGTGTTGCTTCATGGTCCGCCAGGCCTGGGCAAGACCACCCTTTCCTCCATTATTGCCAATGAGATGGGTGTTAACTTACGTATTACTTCTGGCCCCGCTATTGAAAAGGCAGGGGATTTAGCAGCGTTGTTGACCAACTTGCAGGAAAACGATATTTTATTTGTAGATGAAATCCATCGGCTCAACCGCTCGGTGGAGGAGGTATTGTATCCCGCCATGGAGGATTATGCCATCGACATCATCCTAGGCAAAGGCCCTTCAGCAAGCTCAGTGCGGCTGGATTTGCCCCGCTTTACGCTGGTGGGAGCTACGACCAGGGCAGGGCAGCTCTCTGCTCCGCTGCGGGATCGCTTCGGGGTGGCTTTGCGCCTGGAACTATACTCTACAAGTGAATTGACTGAAATTGTCACACGGAGTGCTGGGATTTTAGATGTACCAATTGAAGCTGACGGCGCTATCGAAATTGCTCGCCGCTCAAGAGGCACGCCTCGGATTGCCAATCGTATGCTGCGCCGAGTGCGAGATTTTGCCCAAGTGAAGGCTGGCGGAGTCATCACACGTGAAGTAGCAGATATGGCTCTCTTGGCGCTGGAGGTAGATGATTTGGGTTTGGATTCCATTGATCGGCGTATGCTTACAAGTATTATTGAGTACTACAACGGTGGACCAGTCGGCCTAGAAACATTGGCGGCAACAATCAATGAAGAAGCCGTTACGCTAGAAGATGTCTACGAGCCCTACCTTATGCAGATGGGATTTTTGTCCCGCACACCACGAGGGCGTTGCGTCACAAAACGAGCTTATGAGCATTTGGGTATTGCATTTTTGGGACAAATAGAAATTTAAGAGGTCATTATGGGTAGATTATTTGGTACAGATGGTATTCGCGGCGTTGTAAACGATGGTTTGGATGGTGAACTGGCTTATAAAGTTGGTTTGGCCGCTGCGCAGGTGCTCTCTGCGCAATCGGAAAAGAAACCTCGGTTTTTCATTGGGTTGGATACCCGTATTTCCGGCGATATGCTGGCATCGGCTCTTACTGCCGGCCTCACGGCCGCAGGCGCAGATGTACGCAATCTGGGGATCGTCCCTACGCCAGCGGTAGCATATTTAACAAAAAAACATGGCTATGATGCGGGCATTATGGTTTCGGCCTCGCATAACCCCTGTGAGCACAATGGTATTAAAATTTTCAACGGAGCAGGCTTTAAACTCTCTGACGAATTGGAAGAGGCTGTTGAGGCCCTAGTTCTGGGCGAAACCCCTCTTGCGCCGCTGCCTGTGGGTGCAGGGCTTGGTACAGCCAGCATCAGTGACGGGAGAGAGCGGGACGAGTACATCTCCTACTTACGCCAGACTGTGTCCATTGATTTCTCAGCACTTCGTGTTTTAATTGACTGCGCTAACGGCTCAGCTAGCGCTACTGCGCAACAACTATTCTCACAATTACCCGGTTTGCGCTTCGATATTATTTCCTCAGAGCCTGATGGCATCAACATCAATGCCGGCTGTGGCTCTACCCATTTAGATAGCTTGTCTAAACTTGTTGTGGCAGGTGGTTATGATTTGGGCATTGCCTTTGATGGTGATGCTGATCGCTGCCTCTGCGTTGATGAAAATGGCGGAGAAATTGATGGGGATAAGATGATGGCGGTCTGTGCTAAAATAATGCGTGCGCAGGGAGAATTGCCCGCCAACGCCATTGTGGCTACCATCATGAGCAACATCGGCTTACATCGTTATTGCCAACAGGAGGGTTTTCAGCTTATTTGCACCGCTGTGGGCGACCGGAATGTGCTGGAATGTATGCAGAAGCATGGATACGCCATTGGCGGCGAGCAGTCGGGTCATATGATTTTTCTCGCTTTGGCCACTACTGGAGATGGCCAGCTAACTGCACTGCAATTTTTACAGGTTTTAGCTAAAAGTGGAAAACAGGCATCTATACTGGTTGCATGCTGCCCGAAATATCCTCAAGTACTCAAGAATATGAAGATTGCGTCGGTAGAGGATAAAAACCGCATTCTGTGCTCTGACTCCTTAAAATTAGAAATTATTGCGGTTGAAGCATTATTAGGAGATGATGGCCGGGTACTTATCCGTCCGTCTGGTACGGAGGCTCTGATTCGAGTGATGGTTGAGGCTAAAAGCGAAGATGATGCTGTAAATTATGCCGACCGACTGGTCAAATTTATTGAAAATCTATAAAAAATAAACAGAAAATATTTATTTTGCATATACTATTGACAAAAGCATTTTTATTTGCGATAATATGTTAACTACTCCAATTAACAAAAAATTTACAATAGTCCAATGGATTGGAAGGTTTCTAGCTTGCAACATCCTCAATACAGTAATTATTCCGATGAAAAGCTATGCTTGCTTACCGCATCAGGTGACCGCATCGCAGAGGAAGAAATTGTGATGCGCTATAGTCGTTTGGTGCGTATTTTTGCTCGCCCTCTTTTTCTTGTGGGTGGGGATGCCGAAGACTTGATTCAAGAAGGTATGCTCGGTTTGCTCGATGCTATACGCGAGTTCACAGAGGAACGCTCGGTCAAGTTTAAAGTATTTGCAGAAACTTGCATCAAAAATCGTCTATTTTCCGCAATTAGGACATATAATAGCGGCAAACACGTGCCGCTTAACCACTCCGTTTCCTTTGAAACACCTTCGCTTGTTGCCCGGTATCCCTCTCTTCCGATGGGTTCAGTAGAGCAAAGTCCTGAGGATTTATTCATCCGCAAGGAAGGTTCTACTGAGACAATTGATGCTTTGCATCGCTCTTTGTCCGGATTCGAAGCAAATGTGCTTTCGCTGTTTCTTGATGGGCTTTCCTATTCAGAGATTGGCATAAAACTAGGAAAGACATCCAAGTCAGTAGACAACGCTGTGCAGCGCATCCGGCGCAAATTGGAGCAGCAACTTAATTCGGCGTATTCAGCCAAAGGCTGATCGCA
>JGI994J12354_10000797_pt1 | contig 31858 bp, 30 predicted proteins | sample IntmicLarv3ML3BL_FD_12354 | JGI IMG/M metagenome (IMG submission 12354) | reverse complement strand
CTGGAACACCGGCAACCGCAACACCGGCGACTGGAACACCGGCAACTGCAACACCGGCGACTGGAACACCGGCAACCGCAACACCGGCGACTGGAACACCGGCGACTGGAACACCGGCGACTGGAACAGTTGTAATGGCTCAAATGGATTTTTCTGTACACAAGATGGTAAGATTTTGATATTTGATAAACCCACCAACTTGACGCTCAGCGAATTTTGGGGTTCTAAATATTATAGCGCTCTACGCTCTAGTCTGTTTCTATTAACAGAATGGATTGAATATTCTATTGAAGAAAAAGAAAATGATAAAGCGAAAGAGCTAATTGGTGGCTATTTGAAAAAATATGGTTATAAAGATGCTTGTGCTAAATGGTGGGGTCAAATGGCTGATAAAAACAAAGAAATCATTATGGATATTCCGAATTTTGATAAAAAAGTGTTTTTTGAAATTACTGGGATAGAGGTGTAATGGGGTAAAATGAAAAAGTTCATTATCACTTATGCATTTACGGGCGGAACAACAATTGAGGCTGAAACAGAACAAGAAGCAAGAGAAAAATTCGAAACAATTTCCGAGTTTAATCTTTATGAAGATTCAGCACCAGTGGAAGTAACCAATATTTTTGAGGAGAGTGATTAGCAGTGAAACGATTTGTTGTGCAAAAGCTGTTTTATGCAACAGCAACCTTTGAGGCAGAAACGGAAGAAGAAGCTTTGGAAGAAGCACTGTGTGCTCCTAAAAGTGTATGGGATATTTCGGATATGTCGGCAAGCGAAGATTATGAAATTGTTGAAGAAGAAATTATTGAAACAGAAAAGCAAATAAAACCATGCGATGGAAACTGCAAAATTTGTGAGCACCGAGTTGTAACAAGTTGTTTATTTAGTTCTGGGTTTACGGTTAATAATTGCTCATGGGGATTAAGAGAAAATGGTTTTGCAATTCGTTTTTATAGTCCTATTTGAAAGGTGGAGTTAAAATGAAGCCCTTTAAAACAACCAGATTGCTCAAGCCATTAACCGAAGATATCAAGCTGGAAGATGGAGAATGGGTGGGAGAAACAGTTGTAAATTTCTATATACCAATCCACTTTAATCCGGATGAATATTTTGCTGGAATCAATGTAAATACAGGCGAAAATAATGATTATATAAACCTTTATTTAAACTATGATTTTGAGCGAGATTCTATTGAATTATATATCAATTATGCTAACAATTCAGGCGTCAAAGAGGGTTGTCAAGATTTTGGAATTGAGGTCATCGAATGGGATTTGACGACAGATGAATATTTAAAGAAATTATTGTTACCGCTTCGAGATGAATTTCTATTGGAAATGTGGAATGACCTTGCTGACATTCCGTTTGACGAAGAGGATACGCCACATAGATTGGTTTTGGCGCAGGACTGGTGGCTGTTTGAAAAGGGAACGGATAGGGGAAAAATATGGAGTTTCTTTGATAAATTGTATAGTGAGGGCGTATATACGTTGATTTATAAGAATTAAAAAATGAACTGAATAAGGAGCATAAAATGAGCAGAGAATTTGGAAGATATCCTGTAAATATGACACCAAAACAATGGTGGGGAGCCAGAGCAATATTTAAGCCATATGATACATATCGGAAATTGGATATCCTTCGTGACAGACAAAATTTCGAAGGGGATAAAACGAAATCAGAAGAGTTTATGTGCTGGGTTAATGATGTGTTTTTAGAACAACTTGATCCATATTTCAATGAATTGTATTCTAATCAAAACAAAGTCATAAAGATAACATCGACAAACGGACAGTTTGAAGGAGAGGTTTCTTGTCAAAATAGTTATGGATATTTGTACATAGGCTGTTGGGAAAAGTGATGAAGTATCACTAAATTAAAAACAGAGTGGTAATAGGAGAACAAAATGGATACAATATATGTTTTTGTCGGAATGTTTGGTGGATTGGTTGATACTGTTGTAGCGTATAAAGACGAAGAAGATGCAAAAATAGCATGGTTTAATTACACAGGTGTAACGTGGAAAGAATATGAAGAATCCAATTATGATGATTCACTACTTAAAGATAAATATGGGGGTTCAATCATACATGCAACAGAATTGCGTGGGCAGGCCGGATGTGCATAAAATTAAAACAGAATAGGCTTTTTATTTAAAGATTGGAGATATGAAAATGAATAATTTTGATTCTAAAACACAAATAGCGATAATTTGGAGCATTGAGGATGTGCAGTCTATCAGACAGGATTTGACTGATGAACAGGCAATGGAAGTCTTGCAATTGGTTGAAAAGCGTCATGATGCCAGTATTGGTATTAGTTGGGATACAATTGAATACATGGCAGAGGAATTGTATCCGGAAGTGTAGGAGGGAATAAACAAGCGGAACAAATGGTTATTCAGTTTGGTTTTGGAACTGTGTTGATCGGCAATAATTATAACGAATTAACTTTTAGAGTGGTTAAATCCAGTACAAAAATTGGAGATATGCCCGATGAAAAAGACATTGAAGTGGTTCAGTCAATTAAATTTGGATTTGATGAAGACATGATTAAACTGAAATGCGATTTAGACTCTCTTGAAAACGGGAAGAAGACAATTAAGTTCAGGGAATAGATGAAATGCTTGAAGAAACGGCAGATGATGAAGAAACAGGGTTACCAGATCAGGTAAAAACATTTAAAGAAACTATCGGCGAGGCACTGGAAGAACTTGGGATGTATAATTGTACTGGAAACACTTTGTAGGGGGCTATTTATAATGGATAATAAAATTAATAATAAACTCAAAATTGTATACCGTCAACTTTTAGACGCTATTAGGTGGTTTGCGCGGAACAGCACAATAAGCGTCACTGAAATATTAAACCAGCTAGAAAATGATGTTTTGACTGGAAAATTTGAAAAAGAAGAACTGCCAGATAATATGAAATTTTGGGAGGAACAAAATGACTATTGAAAGAGCACTAAAAGTTACAGACATTGTGAAAGACATTGAGGGATTTACGAAGTGTATATCTACATTAAAGAGAAATGAAAACAATGCTGTTTACATTAATTTTTGTGAAGGGGATGGATTTTGTCTTTGTGAATCTGCGCGGGAAGCTCTTGTTAATGTTTATCAGAATGAATTAAAGATGCTCGAAGAAAAATTAAACGCATTAGATTAAAAGCAAATTAATATTTTATGAAAATAATAAAGGGGTTATGAAATGGGATATTGTATGAATATGAGGGAATCTAATTTTACTATTCTAAAAGAAAACAAAACGAAAGCTTTAAAATTGCTAAAAAAGCATGTCAGTGGTTGCGAGAGGCTGAGCTGGGTTGATTGCAAAACAATTATAGAAGCGAAAACGTTACATGATGCGTTAGACGAATGCAGATATGAAATAGAAGAAGATAACAATGGTAATGTTTCTGAAATATATTTCAATGGAGAAAAACTTGGTGACGACGAAATGATACTCAATGCTATTGCTCCTGCTGTTTCAGATGGTTCATACATAGAAATGTTGGGAGAAGATGGGTCTCTGTGGCGTTGGGTATTTAACAACGGAAAGTGCAAAGAGATTTGCCCAAAGATCAACTGGATAGATTTTGAATGAAACGACAATTTCATTAAAAAGAAAGGATGTACGCGAAATGAATTTGTGGGATTTTTTACACTTACTCATAGAAAATGGGCTTGGGTTTTACGCTGCGACCATTTTGATCATATGCGGTATGTTTGTATTTAGCTTTATCATGATACCGTTCAGAGTAGGTAAAATTAAAACCGATGTAGAGCAGATAAAGAAATTGCTAAAAGAAGCACATAAAGGGTCGGAAACATGATAATTTGGACTTATGTTGGTGCCCCGTTTGCGTTCGGAGAAACAAGTCGGCCTATTGGATGTGAAGTTGATGTGGGAGCCAGACGAAGCCTCGGTGGTGGTTATTATGGTTATGCGGTCAGCACTCCAAAGGGCGGAACGGTTATATGCGAAGAGACCTCTGGTGCAATCATAGGAAATTCGTTAGAAGCTGTTCGAAGCGACATAAAGACCGGCGATCCAGATGTGATGAAACAACAAGTGACACATGCTTGTAATGAGCTAAAGAAAGCAACAATAGTTCCAAGGGATAATTTTTGGGATATTTATTGTAAGTGAAAATTAAAACAAAAGGAAAATTTTATAAAGGGGAGATAAATTAAATGAAGGAAATTCTTCTTAGCATGTGTTTGATGGCGATGGGCGTTGCCTTTGCCGCGATTATTGCTGCGATAATAGTGGCACTGATTGGGATTGTTAAAGAATTTAAGGAAATAAAATTGATCAGATAAGGAGAAATAAGTAAATGGAAATCTTTATAATCATAGTCATAGCCGCATTCATCCTTACAATAGCACAAAATGCGAACAAAGCGGTAAGAACCGGATCTTATAAACAGGCAAACACTTCAAGAGGTGTCCGGCAAAAATGTAGAGAGCGAATGCAAATTCAGAACCAATACGGTTTAGAGGCCAGCTACGACCCAAATAGTGAACATTATGAAAGCTATCAGAAAGAAATAAATGCTCATGAAGAGAGATGGGCTTCTCCGGGGACTCAGGCAGGAACAGAGGTCGATGAAAAAACTAAAAGGTGGGACGCTGGGGAGCGGTGGTAGGTCATGAGCGCTCTTTATACAAACGTTTCATATCATTTTCCCATGCGGTCTTTCTATGACTTTGTTTCCATTTTAAATAGGAATTCCATTGATTAACAGCCGCTTCATGGGAAAGACCAAATACATAACGGATATCGAGGTAAGATGATATTTTAAGTATTTCATATAGAGGCATTGGGGCTAATACGATAGATGCAAAGTAATCTGCCTCAGCTTCGAAAATGGGGTTTGTTAAATTATTAAATCCATTTTCAGCAATGTGAGAAAGAGCTATTGAGGGTAAATGAGCAGAGGCCACATGACCAAGTTCATGGGCTTTGGTCCATAAAATTCTCCCGTTTACATTATGATTGTCATTGGATTCATTTATTAAAACAAGATATCTATCCTTAGCAAAATCATAATGTGTGCATCCAGATTTGCTTTCACAGAGAAGAATAACATCATTTGTTGAACAAGCATTTAGTTGGGCGAAGCTTTGATATGACATTATTCGACAATTGGGAAGCAATTTAAAAAGTAAATCCGGATTCATTGGATATTCAATTTTGCTTAATTCTTTATACAATTGTAACATTTTGTGCTGCAAGAAAGAGTATCTAATCATTTTCATCATCCTCAAAAGCGTAATCGAATCCAATTTTAATCATTTTCATCATTCGATCTCTATCTCTCTGTGACATTTTGGCTCTGGCGCGTTGAAGAGATACTATGTCATTATCACCGACAAAATCTTCAACTGTGCTTGGAACATCTGTGGAGCCAAGCAAATAATCTGTAGTAACGCCAAAGTACTGGGCAATTTTTAAAACTTTATCAGCAGATGGAGTGATTCCATTTTTCCATGTTTTAATGGTTGAGGCGCTGAATCCTAGGTCAGATTGTAATTTGGCCAAGGTTACACTCTTGTCACCACAAAGGAACTTGATTCTTTCATATAGTGTTAAATTCATAGTTACCCCCTAGATATAGTAGATAAAATATTATTCATTTTTCGCTTGACATCAGTAAAATATTTTAGTATTATGTGAGAGAAGGATAAAATATTATCAAGTAAATTTATTGTACAACAATTAATTTTCAAAGTCAATAGCTTCATTGAGAAAGGAAAACAAAAATGAAAAAAACGATATCCCAAATGACAACAAAAGAGTTTGCGGAACTTATACTTAATAATTCGGGAATCATATTTCCATTCTCCTTACAAAGGGAAGATGATGACGAGAGCGAACACATGTGGTATGGAATTGTATCTGCCAAATTGTTTGATGTGCAGAATGTTTTCATTAATCAATTGACAATTATTGGTGGAGCACCATTTATGTTTGATCTGTCATATTACAATGAGAATGTTGACGCAGGGATCGGGGAAGAACAATCTGAAGACTGTATAAAAGAAATGACTGAAGGATTGAATCGTTTTAGTAAAAAACATGAGGGGGCATTTGACACATGGTACGTAAAAGAAGATGATTATGATGCGCTGCATGTTGTTTATGGAGGATGAGGCTGCTTTGCTTTTTAAAAAATAAAAATAGTTGACAAAAAACTAAAAATGATATATACTTAATGAAAATTGCAACTGTACATATATTAAAAGGAGATGTTGTGATTGGCTATTATGTATAATCCCGAACAGAAGCAAGAGTACATTGATTCTGAAACAAATGAAAAAATCAGGGCTTCTTTAAAAAGATATTTTGTAAGAGTTGAATCTGGGGAAACAAAATATGACAAAGATATTGCTAATATGAGTTTTGATGAACTAAAAGAAACAATTGAATCTCTTGGTATTCGTAGAGAAGAATCAAGGGGTCATTTGTTGAGTTTGTTGAGGGGATATGTCAATTGGGCGGTGCTCAATGGAAAAGCCAACAACAGTGTTGCAATTAATAGTATCACCGCTGAAAGTATAGATTCGCAGGAACTTATTCGAAAAACCATGATTAAAGATCCAGAACACCTTAAATTAGTATTAGATAGTGCCATGGATCGCGAAGATTATGCGAATAGATCCATGAGAGATGAATTGATTTTCTGGTTGTTATATTGTGGTATGACATTGGAAGAAATTTTACCTTTGAAAAAAAATGATCTTAATGCAGAGAAAAAAACAATAACGCTCGAAAATGAAAGATACTATGACGCAAATGATGAGGTGTTACGTTTGTGGCCCCATGTGTCCAATATAACTTTCATTGAAAAGAAAAATGGAAAGGGCAATGTAGAGGAATATACGGAATATGAACTGGTAGACAATGATTATCTTTTTAGATCAATAAGGGGAAGTAAAGCAGATGAAAGCCGAAAGTGCTCAATCAGCATGTTCAGAAGCATTCTTTTAAACGCACTTAAAGGGAAAGACAAAACCATTCCCGCCAGAAATATAAAATACTCAGGAATATTTTACAAGATCTATTTACTTGAAAGTAGTGGAACGAAAATAACACCGGATATTATCGCCAAGCACTTTTGGATAGACTCTAAAAGCAAAAGCGATTTGCTAATGAAAACAAGAAAATGGCGCATTGATTATGATGATTGGAAATCAGCATTCGGATATAATATAGCTCAATAGTAACCATACTATATTGATTTTGGAGGTATTCTCATGAGAAAAACTGAACCAGCGAAAAAGAAAGAAGTTGCCGACAAGTCAGAAGCTCCAATGCTGATTGAATCAATGGATGCACAACCAGTAAATTGGAATGTTGGTTATTTCGTTGAAATGATTGATAGCGGGACTATTAATTTGGATACACCAGTTCAAAGAGGATATGTTTGGAATAACAAAAGGGATAGCCTTGCAATAAGATCAATTTTGAGGCGTATACCTCTTTCTAGTTTCTATTTCAATAAGGTCGGAAAGATTCATGAGTGTCTTGAGGGCAAACAAAGAAGTAATGCCATTTACAGATTCGTAAAGGGTGAATACAAGTTACACGCAAACACAGCGCCCATTGAAGTCAATGGAGAGGTATTTCAGATTGCAAAGAAAACCTTTGCTCAACTACCTAAAGCGCTACAAAATAGAATCTTAAGTTATGCTATTGATGGATATTGGTTTGATAATATGTCTTTGGATGAAAAAGTTGAATTTTTTATTCTTACAAACAGTGGGAAACCAGTTTCCGCTGCTGAGATTTCACGCATTCGCATAAAAAGCAGAGACGTTTTCTTGTCGCTTGTTGAGCATCCTGCATTACTTTCAGCAATCAACGAGGTAAATAGGCGTAAGTGTAAGGACGAGGACATTGTTTCACAATTGTGGTGCTTATGCTTTAGCGGGTCTGTATCCTTACTGCAAAAAGATATAGGAAAAATCCTTGAAGAAGCTGAAGTTACAGAAGAACAGAAAAATGAAATGATTAACGCTTTTGATTATTTGCTGGAGTTGTATAGGGCGATTAGCAATGATAAAAAGAAGTTCGCTAAAATGAGAAAACCAACTCATATTCTTTCTTTAGCTTATATGGCACATGTAGCAAATAAGAAAAATATGAGTAAAGAAGATTTTACAGCTAAAGCAAGCAATCTTTTCAGCGGAGAAGGCCGCACCGTTACAATTAGTGAAGCATACAATAAGGCCGTTGGTGCTGGCAGTGCTAAACCGGAACAGGTTCGTATTCGATTGAACGAACTTGAAAAAGCATTGATATGACAAGAGAAAAGTGTGGAACGTTTGTTGTTTCATACTTATAATAACTTAGCGAAATAAAATAATTGTTGACAAAACAATTAAAAAGGAGTATAATATCTATGAAACTTAAATTTTAACTTATAATATAAAGAAGGGATATAATGAACAATCAAATTCAAAGGGGTGATATATATTACGCGGATTTAAGTCCTGTTGTTGGATCAGAACAGGGTGGAATTCGTCCTGTTATTATTGTGCAAAACGATATAGGAAACAGATATAGTCCTACCGTTATTGTTGCGGCTATAACTTCACAAATTAATAAATCAAAGTTACCAACACATATTGAGCTTGAAGCAGACGTTTATGGTTTACCCAAAGACTCAGTTGTACTGTGTGAACAGATGAGAACTTTGGACAAAAGACGGCTTAAAGGATATGTATCTTCTATTGATGAAGAAAAAATGGTTAATGTTGATTCAGCCATTGCTGTCAGTTTTGGGCTTGTTAACAGGGTTGTGTCATGATAAAAATGAATTTGTTAGCGAGGTGATAGATAATGATTTATGTAACAGGAGATACCCATATCCCAATTGACATCAAAAGGCTTAACACTAAAAATTTTCCAGAACAAAAAGAAATGACAAAAGATGATTTTGTAATAATATGCGGAGATTTTGGTGGTGTGTGGGATGGTAGTAACGAGGAAAAATATTGGTTGAAGTGGTTGGAAGAAAAGAACTTCATGACACTCTTTGTTGACGGAAATCATGAAAATCATAAGATGCTGAACAGCTTTCCCATTTCAGATTTTTGTGGCGGCAAGGCTCATAAAATTTCTGATAGCATTTATCATCTGATGCGTGGGGAGATTTACATTTTTGAGGATAAAAAATTCTTCACCATGGGCGGAGCGGAATCTCATGATAAAGCGTGGCGAAGAATAAATATATCATGGTGGCCAGAGGAAATGCCGTTCGAGGAAGAATATGAGAACGCTGTAAATAATTTGAATAAATACAATTGGGACGTGGATGTTATTATATCTCACTGTTGTCCTGATAGTATTCAAAACAAAATAAACAGCAATTTTAAACATGACAAGCTAACGAATTTTTTTGAGCATGTTGTCAAAGAAGATTGTACATATAAAAAGTGGTATTTTGGACATTACCATGTAGATGTCAATGTAGATGAAAAACATACATGTTTGTACAATTGGATTATAAAAGTTAAATGAAACGGGAATTTGGTGAAAATATTTTGACTACAAAATCGAACCTCGAAAATGAACAATTGAAAGCAAAAATAATGGCGACAGTGAGCGAATTAATTGAAGAGGCAAATAGACAATATGACATTTCTCAAAGCAGTGATAATTCGCCAATGGTTTGTGGGAAAGCTACTTGGATGAGAAATGGTATAGTGTATTCCATTAAAAAGATTGTCGAAAAGACCGGTATATGTAGTTTTGAGGATTTGTTTGAGAATCAAAAAGCTGGTGAAATATGAGCTGTAAATTCTGCGACAAAGACAATACTGATTTTGGTTTGTTAAACGAAACGATGGAATACAGTGGAATTGAGATCGCTATGTTATTCAAAGGCATGTTGAGAGCAAGATATTATCCGACCTTAAGCTACGAAGATCTTTTTGAAAATCAAGATATTGTTAATATAAATTTTTGCCCTATATGTGGGAGGTCGTTGAAGGCATTACAATAACATGACGCATTAATATATTTATATAAATTTGTAAATTTAAATATCCTGTTATATATTTACTATCAATAGAATATGATTGTACCAAAGAGGGTGAGATTATCAACGATACAGTATATACAGAAAAGAAACAGATGAAAATTGGAAATAAGCTTGTTACATACACAATAGAACGAGTATATCTGGGCCTGATAACAAAAGAAAAAATGATTGAAAATATAATAAAAGCGCACATAGATAGGTAGTCATTGCTCCATATATATTTTTATTGATTATTCTATAATATGTTGTTATAATATGGAATGAGGATACAAAAATATATAAGGGTGTGTGTTTCTATGCCACGTACTAGCAGGAATAATAAAAATAATTCAAATCAACAAATCATAGAAGTATCACATAAAAAATATAATGTTGGAATTTATATCCGTTTGTCAAAAGAAGACGGTGATAAAGTAGAAAGTGACAGTATCACTAACCAGCGCAATAAATTAACTCTTTATGTAAAAAATCAAAAAGATTTTGAATTAATAGATACTTATATTGACGACGGGTACACCGGTACAAATTTTAACCGGCCTGATTTTTCAAGAATGATTGATGACATAGAGCAGAGTAAAATAAATTGCGTAGTAGTCAAAGATTTGTCGCGTTTCGGCAGGGATTATATTGGAGTGGGGGAGTATCTTGAAAAATATTTTCCTAATAATAGTATTAGATTCATAGCTATAGATGATAACATTGACAGTCTAAAGGGTTCCTACGACATGATGATGCCTGTTCGCAATGTTTTCAATGAACAATATGCAGCAGATATATCAAGAAAGGTGCAAAGCGCATTTAAAACAAAACAGTACAATGGAAGTTTTATTGGGGCTTTTGCATCATATGGATATATCAAAGATCCGAATGATCGAAACAAATTGTTGATTGATGAATATCCGGCATCTATTGTAAGAAGAATATTTAAAATGTATCTTGATGGAATGGGCAAGATTGCGATTTCAAAACAATTGAATCGCGAAGGGATTCTTTGTCCCAGTGCCTACAAAAAAATGAATGGACAAAAATATACTAATGGCCAGAATATTAATGATACATACTACTGGACTTATTCTACAATACATAGAATGTTAAGCCATGAGATATACATTGGGAATATGACACAGGGAAAATCACACAGAGCCAACATTAAAACAAAAGCAAAAGCACTACCGCGCGACCAATGGATTGTTGTGGAAAATACACACGATGCTATCATTGATAAGGAAACATGGGAATCCGCTCAGGTGCTTTTGACGAAAGACACAAGACAAATTGATTTCAATCAAAATATAAGTATGTTTGCAGGGTTTATCTCTTGCGGAGATTGTGGCAGAGCAATGGTAAAAAACACATATAAACTAAAGACCGGCGAACTGTCTACTTCATACAGATGTGGAACATATCAGAGATATGGAACATCATTTTGCAAACCGCATACAATTCGACATGAAATTATAGAACAAGTAATACTTGAGGATTTGAATGAAATAATAAGACGAATAGCGGATATGCAAAAACTTGTTGATAAGATGGACAAGATTTCACCGAATGTACAGAACAATGTTAAAAATGAAATCGAAAAAGTTAACTTTTCTCTTTCAAAAATATCTAAATATAAAAAGGGGATATACGAAGATTATAAAGAGGGCATCATATCTCTCGCTGAATACAAGACATTTAAAGAAGACTATGAGCAACAAGAGGCTGTATATCAACGAACTATCGAAACACTTAACCAAGATTCGCAGTCCGACGTAAAAAAATTGCTTTCTCAGGAATGGATAAAGTCTTTGTTAAAAAGAGGAGCCATTACTGTTCTTGATAGAACCATCGTTACAGAGATGCTTGATAGCATACAAATATTTGAGGAAAATAAAATCAAAGTGGTTTACAGACATGATTCGGATATTGCGGTATTAAAAGTTTTAAATGTTTGATTTTACGCAATATAGCATTGACATGGGGGAATGAGGATACGGAAAAACTGATCCGGATATTGGGCGAATACGAGGTGAAAACCACCTTTTTTGTGGTGGGAGACTGGGTACGCAAGTACCCCGAATCGGTCAAGGCATTGCACGACGCCGGGCATGAGATCATGAACCACTCCTCCACCCACCCGCATATGGCCAAGCTGAGCCGTGAGGAGATGAGGAGGGAGCTGACGGAGTGCAATTCGCTCATTGAGGCGGTGACCGGGACAATGCCGACCCTCCACCGTCCGCCGTATGGGGAGTATTCCAATGAGCTGATCGAGGTGCTGGGGAGCCTTGGAATGACGGGGGTGCAATGGGATATTGATAGTTTGGATTGGCGAGACTTGCCCGCCGACACAATCACCAAACGAATTACCGCGAGAATCAAGCCCGGGTCGATTGTATTGTTCCATAACGCGGCGAAGAATACGCCGGAGGCGCTGCCCTCCATCCTGAAGAACCTTCGGGAGGATGGGTATAAGATTGTTCCGATTTCAAAACTTCTTCTCGACGGCCCGACCACAATCGACCATGAAGGTCGTCAGCATCGAGAGGCTTCTTCCGCGGCAGACATCAAATCCGGGGAAGCGGTTTAGAATTGGGCATTCTGCCCGCCCGGGTTCGGGAAAGAAAGTGTACAAAAAACAGCCCGTGGCGTCCTCGGAGGCCACGGGCTGTTTTAAAAAAAACTACTGTAAATTAAAATTTATAACAATGGAATCCCATTTTTTTCACAGTCCTCCAACATCTCCTGCGGCCAGACCGAGGTCTGCACCTCGCCGACGTGAATTTTTCGAAGGAAATACATGCAAAGCCGGGACTGCCCGATTCCGCCGCCGATCGTCAGGGGCAGCTCGCCGTTCAGCAGCGCCTTCTGGAAAGGCAGCGCCGCCCGCTCCGGACAACCTGCCAGCGACAGCTGGGCGTTCAGGGAGGCCTCATCCACCCGCACACCCATGGAGGACAATTCAATCGCCCGGTTCATCAGCGGGTAGTCAAAAATAATATCCCCGTTAATCTGCCAGTCGTCGTAATCGGGCGCGCGGCCGTCATGTTTTTTTCCGGAACGCAGCGCTCCACCGATCCGGGAGACAAAGGCAGCGCCCTTTCCTTTGACATAGGCCGACTCCCGGTCGGAGGGATCCAACTCGGGGTAGAGATCCTCCAGCTCCTGGGTTGTTACAAAGGAAATCTCCTCCGGCAGCAGTGTCTCCACATAGGGATACCGCGTCCGAACAAAAACCTCCGTCTTTTTAAAGACCTCATAGATTTTCCGGACGGTAGCGTATAAAAATTCCAGCGTCCGATCCTCTTTTGTGATCACCTGTTCCCAGTCCCACTGGTCCACATAAAGGGAATGGAGGTTGTCGGTTTCCTCGTCCCGGCGGATCGCGTTCATGTCAGTATATAAGCCCTCTCCGGCGGCGAACCCGTACCGGCCCAGCGCCATACGCTTCCACTTGGCGAGGGAGTGAACCACCTCGTAGATCTTTCCCGGCTCTTCCCGGATATCAAAGGACACCGGACGCTCTATACCATTCAGGTTGTCGTTAAGCCCCGAATCCCGATCCACAAACAACGGCGCGGAAATGCGGGTCAGATTCAGCTGCACAGCCAACTCCCGTTCAAAAAAATCTTTAATGGCCTTGATGGCGATTTCCGTCTCCCGGATATTCAGCGCGGGACAATATCCCTTCGGTATGGTTAGCTGGCTCATTTGTCGCATCACCTGTCCTCACAATAATATTGTTTTAGTATACTCTTCTTTCCCTTTAAGTTCAACCCGTATTTGTTGAAAAGGCAGGATTTTTTGTCTGCTGTTTTGCATGAAGGCAAACGGTTTCCTTCATATTCATTCCCTCCCTACAAAAAAGAGGGCGGCGGGCCGCAAAAAATAAGCAAAAAAACGAAATTTTGGCGAGTTCTTTGAAGTTTTACGCTTAACATATTGCAAAAAAAGACAAAACGCAGGAAGATTCGAAGAGCTTTTTTACCCTCCCGGGCGGCCCGGCTCCTTGCGATTCCTGGGCTCTTTTGCAGGAAAATAAAAAAAACTTTCATTTTTGCTTGATTTTAGTTGACTTCCGTCTCATAAAAGTTTATACTAAAAACAATTTGAATGTTTCAGGAGGTAATGACTGTGGCAAATCTGTACAATCCCTTTGAAAACGCACAGGTCCAATTCGACAAGGTGGCGGAGTTCCTCGGGCTGGACAACGGCACGAGAGATCTTCTTCGCCAGCCGATGAAAGAATTCCATTTTACCATTCCGGTAAAAATGGACGACGGAACAACAAAGGTATTTAAGGCGTTCCGCATCAAGCACAACGACGCGCGCGGCCCCGCAAAGGGCGGCATCCGTTTCCATCCCCATGAGACGGCCGACACGGTTCGCGCCCTGTCCATGTGGATGACCTGGAAATGCGCGGTTGTGGACATCCCCCTCGGCGGCGGAAAAGGCGGAATCATCTGTGATCCCCACAATCTGTCCATGGGCGAGCAGGAGCGGCTGTGCCGCGGCTATATGCGCGTACTGTTCCGGCAGGTCGGCCCCAACATCGATGTCCCCGCTCCCGATGTCATGACCAACGGTCAGCACATGCTGTGGATGCTGGACGAATACGAGACTCTGACTGGCGCGCGCTATCCCGGCGTCATCACCGGTAAGCCCGTAGGCATGGGCGGCTCCCTGGGACGTACCGAGGCGACCGGCTACGGCGCGATCTATACCCTGCGCGATTTGCTTAAATGCAAGAACATCGACCCGAAGGATACCAGCGCGAGCATCCAGGGCTTCGGAAACGTCGCTGAATATGCGGCGCGGCTGTACACCGAAATGGGCGGCAAGGTCGTCTGTGTTTCCTCTTGGGACCAGAATGACGCGAAGTCATACACCTTCCGCAAGACCTCCGGCTGTGACATTGCACAGCTCGTCTCCATCAAGGATTCCTTCGGCTCGATTGATAAAAACAAAGCCAAGGATCTCGGCTATGAGGTTCTGGACGGCGACGCGTGGCTTTCACAGGACGTGGACATCCTGATTCCCGCGGCCCTCGAAAACCAGATTACACCCGCTGTCTTCGGAAACATCTCCGATCAGGTCAAGTTCATCTGTGAGGGCGCGAACGGCCCGGTTACCCCGGACTGCGATAAGCTCATCAACGACAAGGGCATCCTCCTGATCCCCGATTTCCTCTGCAACGCCGGTGGCGTGACCTGCAGTTATTTTGAGCAGGTTCAGTGCAACATGAACTTCTTCTGGTCCCGCGAAGAGGTTCTCGAAAAGCTCGACGCCGCGATGTCCAAGGCCTTCCGTGCCGTCTACGAGCTTTCGAACGAGCGCGGCATCTCCATGCGCGACGCCGCGTATGTGATCGCCATCAACCGTGTCGCCAACGCTGTGAAGCTGCGCGGATGGGTTTGATTGCGTATAAGCTTAACTAACTTTTGCTAACGCCTGCTAATGATAAAGGAAGAGCCGACGCTTTTTTGTGTCGGCTCTTCCTTTTCTTCCGAAACTTTTCCCTTCCTGCGGCCATTCCCCTCTTGTCTTCCCTCCCAATACTCGCTATAATAATAGAGATAACGACTCCGGCCGCGCCGGAACACGCAAGGAAGGATGAGATCCGATGAAACTCCTCTGTCCAAAATGCCGTGTCCCCCTGGATTATGCCTCTGAAACCCAGCGCTGTGAAAGCTGCGGATGGCAGTCGAAGGCCCGACCATACGCCCATCTCCGGATTCCGGAATCGAATGCGGTCTGGGNGGATACGGCCCAAATCCCGGAGGTTTTCCGCCCCGCCTATGACGCGGTTCAAAAACAGCAACCGCAACACCGGCGACTGGAACACCGGCAACTGCAACACCGGCGACTGGAACACCGGCAACCGCAACACCGGCGACTGGAACACCGGCAACTGCAACACCGGCGACTGGAACACCGGCAACCGCAACACCGGCGACTGGAACACCGGCGACTGGAACACCGGCGACTGGAACAGTTGTAATGGCTCAAATGGATTTTTCTGTACACAAGATGGTAAGATTTTGATATTTGATAAACCCACCAACTTGACGCTCAGCGAATTTTGGGGTTCTAAATATTATAGCGCTCTACGCTCTAGTCTGTTTCTATTAACAGAATGGATTGAATATTCTATTGAAGAAAAAGAAAATGATAAAGCGAAAGAGCTAATTGGTGGCTATTTGAAAAAATATGGTTATAAAGATGCTTGTGCTAAATGGTGGGGTCAAATGGCTGATAAAAACAAAGAAATCATTATGGATATTCCGAATTTTGATAAAAAAGTGTTTTTTGAAATTACTGGGATAGAGGTGTAATGGGGTAAAATGAAAAAGTTCATTATCACTTATGCATTTACGGGCGGAACAACAATTGAGGCTGAAACAGAACAAGAAGCAAGAGAAAAATTCGAAACAATTTCCGAGTTTAATCTTTATGAAGATTCAGCACCAGTGGAAGTAACCAATATTTTTGAGGAGAGTGATTAGCAGTGAAACGATTTGTTGTGCAAAAGCTGTTTTATGCAACAGCAACCTTTGAGGCAGAAACGGAAGAAGAAGCTTTGGAAGAAGCACTGTGTGCTCCTAAAAGTGTATGGGATATTTCGGATATGTCGGCAAGCGAAGATTATGAAATTGTTGAAGAAGAAATTATTGAAACAGAAAAGCAAATAAAACCATGCGATGGAAACTGCAAAATTTGTGAGCACCGAGTTGTAACAAGTTGTTTATTTAGTTCTGGGTTTACGGTTAATAATTGCTCATGGGGATTAAGAGAAAATGGTTTTGCAATTCGTTTTTATAGTCCTATTTGAAAGGTGGAGTTAAAATGAAGCCCTTTAAAACAACCAGATTGCTCAAGCCATTAACCGAAGATATCAAGCTGGAAGATGGAGAATGGGTGGGAGAAACAGTTGTAAATTTCTATATACCAATCCACTTTAATCCGGATGAATATTTTGCTGGAATCAATGTAAATACAGGCGAAAATAATGATTATATAAACCTTTATTTAAACTATGATTTTGAGCGAGATTCTATTGAATTATATATCAATTATGCTAACAATTCAGGCGTCAAAGAGGGTTGTCAAGATTTTGGAATTGAGGTCATCGAATGGGATTTGACGACAGATGAATATTTAAAGAAATTATTGTTACCGCTTCGAGATGAATTTCTATTGGAAATGTGGAATGACCTTGCTGACATTCCGTTTGACGAAGAGGATACGCCACATAGATTGGTTTTGGCGCAGGACTGGTGGCTGTTTGAAAAGGGAACGGATAGGGGAAAAATATGGAGTTTCTTTGATAAATTGTATAGTGAGGGCGTATATACGTTGATTTATAAGAATTAAAAAATGAACTGAATAAGGAGCATAAAATGAGCAGAGAATTTGGAAGATATCCTGTAAATATGACACCAAAACAATGGTGGGGAGCCAGAGCAATATTTAAGCCATATGATACATATCGGAAATTGGATATCCTTCGTGACAGACAAAATTTCGAAGGGGATAAAACGAAATCAGAAGAGTTTATGTGCTGGGTTAATGATGTGTTTTTAGAACAACTTGATCCATATTTCAATGAATTGTATTCTAATCAAAACAAAGTCATAAAGATAACATCGACAAACGGACAGTTTGAAGGAGAGGTTTCTTGTCAAAATAGTTATGGATATTTGTACATAGGCTGTTGGGAAAAGTGATGAAGTATCACTAAATTAAAAACAGAGTGGTAATAGGAGAACAAAATGGATACAATATATGTTTTTGTCGGAATGTTTGGTGGATTGGTTGATACTGTTGTAGCGTATAAAGACGAAGAAGATGCAAAAATAGCATGGTTTAATTACACAGGTGTAACGTGGAAAGAATATGAAGAATCCAATTATGATGATTCACTACTTAAAGATAAATATGGGGGTTCAATCATACATGCAACAGAATTGCGTGGGCAGGCCGGATGTGCATAAAATTAAAACAGAATAGGCTTTTTATTTAAAGATTGGAGATATGAAAATGAATAATTTTGATTCTAAAACACAAATAGCGATAATTTGGAGCATTGAGGATGTGCAGTCTATCAGACAGGATTTGACTGATGAACAGGCAATGGAAGTCTTGCAATTGGTTGAAAAGCGTCATGATGCCAGTATTGGTATTAGTTGGGATACAATTGAATACATGGCAGAGGAATTGTATCCGGAAGTGTAGGAGGGAATAAACAAGCGGAACAAATGGTTATTCAGTTTGGTTTTGGAACTGTGTTGATCGGCAATAATTATAACGAATTAACTTTTAGAGTGGTTAAATCCAGTACAAAAATTGGAGATATGCCCGATGAAAAAGACATTGAAGTGGTTCAGTCAATTAAATTTGGATTTGATGAAGACATGATTAAACTGAAATGCGATTTAGACTCTCTTGAAAACGGGAAGAAGACAATTAAGTTCAGGGAATAGATGAAATGCTTGAAGAAACGGCAGATGATGAAGAAACAGGGTTACCAGATCAGGTAAAAACATTTAAAGAAACTATCGGCGAGGCACTGGAAGAACTTGGGATGTATAATTGTACTGGAAACACTTTGTAGGGGGCTATTTATAATGGATAATAAAATTAATAATAAACTCAAAATTGTATACCGTCAACTTTTAGACGCTATTAGGTGGTTTGCGCGGAACAGCACAATAAGCGTCACTGAAATATTAAACCAGCTAGAAAATGATGTTTTGACTGGAAAATTTGAAAAAGAAGAACTGCCAGATAATATGAAATTTTGGGAGGAACAAAATGACTATTGAAAGAGCACTAAAAGTTACAGACATTGTGAAAGACATTGAGGGATTTACGAAGTGTATATCTACATTAAAGAGAAATGAAAACAATGCTGTTTACATTAATTTTTGTGAAGGGGATGGATTTTGTCTTTGTGAATCTGCGCGGGAAGCTCTTGTTAATGTTTATCAGAATGAATTAAAGATGCTCGAAGAAAAATTAAACGCATTAGATTAAAAGCAAATTAATATTTTATGAAAATAATAAAGGGGTTATGAAATGGGATATTGTATGAATATGAGGGAATCTAATTTTACTATTCTAAAAGAAAACAAAACGAAAGCTTTAAAATTGCTAAAAAAGCATGTCAGTGGTTGCGAGAGGCTGAGCTGGGTTGATTGCAAAACAATTATAGAAGCGAAAACGTTACATGATGCGTTAGACGAATGCAGATATGAAATAGAAGAAGATAACAATGGTAATGTTTCTGAAATATATTTCAATGGAGAAAAACTTGGTGACGACGAAATGATACTCAATGCTATTGCTCCTGCTGTTTCAGATGGTTCATACATAGAAATGTTGGGAGAAGATGGGTCTCTGTGGCGTTGGGTATTTAACAACGGAAAGTGCAAAGAGATTTGCCCAAAGATCAACTGGATAGATTTTGAATGAAACGACAATTTCATTAAAAAGAAAGGATGTACGCGAAATGAATTTGTGGGATTTTTTACACTTACTCATAGAAAATGGGCTTGGGTTTTACGCTGCGACCATTTTGATCATATGCGGTATGTTTGTATTTAGCTTTATCATGATACCGTTCAGAGTAGGTAAAATTAAAACCGATGTAGAGCAGATAAAGAAATTGCTAAAAGAAGCACATAAAGGGTCGGAAACATGATAATTTGGACTTATGTTGGTGCCCCGTTTGCGTTCGGAGAAACAAGTCGGCCTATTGGATGTGAAGTTGATGTGGGAGCCAGACGAAGCCTCGGTGGTGGTTATTATGGTTATGCGGTCAGCACTCCAAAGGGCGGAACGGTTATATGCGAAGAGACCTCTGGTGCAATCATAGGAAATTCGTTAGAAGCTGTTCGAAGCGACATAAAGACCGGCGATCCAGATGTGATGAAACAACAAGTGACACATGCTTGTAATGAGCTAAAGAAAGCAACAATAGTTCCAAGGGATAATTTTTGGGATATTTATTGTAAGTGAAAATTAAAACAAAAGGAAAATTTTATAAAGGGGAGATAAATTAAATGAAGGAAATTCTTCTTAGCATGTGTTTGATGGCGATGGGCGTTGCCTTTGCCGCGATTATTGCTGCGATAATAGTGGCACTGATTGGGATTGTTAAAGAATTTAAGGAAATAAAATTGATCAGATAAGGAGAAATAAGTAAATGGAAATCTTTATAATCATAGTCATAGCCGCATTCATCCTTACAATAGCACAAAATGCGAACAAAGCGGTAAGAACCGGATCTTATAAACAGGCAAACACTTCAAGAGGTGTCCGGCAAAAATGTAGAGAGCGAATGCAAATTCAGAACCAATACGGTTTAGAGGCCAGCTACGACCCAAATAGTGAACATTATGAAAGCTATCAGAAAGAAATAAATGCTCATGAAGAGAGATGGGCTTCTCCGGGGACTCAGGCAGGAACAGAGGTCGATGAAAAAACTAAAAGGTGGGACGCTGGGGAGCGGTGGTAGGTCATGAGCGCTCTTTATACAAACGTTTCATATCATTTTCCCATGCGGTCTTTCTATGACTTTGTTTCCATTTTAAATAGGAATTCCATTGATTAACAGCCGCTTCATGGGAAAGACCAAATACATAACGGATATCGAGGTAAGATGATATTTTAAGTATTTCATATAGAGGCATTGGGGCTAATACGATAGATGCAAAGTAATCTGCCTCAGCTTCGAAAATGGGGTTTGTTAAATTATTAAATCCATTTTCAGCAATGTGAGAAAGAGCTATTGAGGGTAAATGAGCAGAGGCCACATGACCAAGTTCATGGGCTTTGGTCCATAAAATTCTCCCGTTTACATTATGATTGTCATTGGATTCATTTATTAAAACAAGATATCTATCCTTAGCAAAATCATAATGTGTGCATCCAGATTTGCTTTCACAGAGAAGAATAACATCATTTGTTGAACAAGCATTTAGTTGGGCGAAGCTTTGATATGACATTATTCGACAATTGGGAAGCAATTTAAAAAGTAAATCCGGATTCATTGGATATTCAATTTTGCTTAATTCTTTATACAATTGTAACATTTTGTGCTGCAAGAAAGAGTATCTAATCATTTTCATCATCCTCAAAAGCGTAATCGAATCCAATTTTAATCATTTTCATCATTCGATCTCTATCTCTCTGTGACATTTTGGCTCTGGCGCGTTGAAGAGATACTATGTCATTATCACCGACAAAATCTTCAACTGTGCTTGGAACATCTGTGGAGCCAAGCAAATAATCTGTAGTAACGCCAAAGTACTGGGCAATTTTTAAAACTTTATCAGCAGATGGAGTGATTCCATTTTTCCATGTTTTAATGGTTGAGGCGCTGAATCCTAGGTCAGATTGTAATTTGGCCAAGGTTACACTCTTGTCACCACAAAGGAACTTGATTCTTTCATATAGTGTTAAATTCATAGTTACCCCCTAGATATAGTAGATAAAATATTATTCATTTTTCGCTTGACATCAGTAAAATATTTTAGTATTATGTGAGAGAAGGATAAAATATTATCAAGTAAATTTATTGTACAACAATTAATTTTCAAAGTCAATAGCTTCATTGAGAAAGGAAAACAAAAATGAAAAAAACGATATCCCAAATGACAACAAAAGAGTTTGCGGAACTTATACTTAATAATTCGGGAATCATATTTCCATTCTCCTTACAAAGGGAAGATGATGACGAGAGCGAACACATGTGGTATGGAATTGTATCTGCCAAATTGTTTGATGTGCAGAATGTTTTCATTAATCAATTGACAATTATTGGTGGAGCACCATTTATGTTTGATCTGTCATATTACAATGAGAATGTTGACGCAGGGATCGGGGAAGAACAATCTGAAGACTGTATAAAAGAAATGACTGAAGGATTGAATCGTTTTAGTAAAAAACATGAGGGGGCATTTGACACATGGTACGTAAAAGAAGATGATTATGATGCGCTGCATGTTGTTTATGGAGGATGAGGCTGCTTTGCTTTTTAAAAAATAAAAATAGTTGACAAAAAACTAAAAATGATATATACTTAATGAAAATTGCAACTGTACATATATTAAAAGGAGATGTTGTGATTGGCTATTATGTATAATCCCGAACAGAAGCAAGAGTACATTGATTCTGAAACAAATGAAAAAATCAGGGCTTCTTTAAAAAGATATTTTGTAAGAGTTGAATCTGGGGAAACAAAATATGACAAAGATATTGCTAATATGAGTTTTGATGAACTAAAAGAAACAATTGAATCTCTTGGTATTCGTAGAGAAGAATCAAGGGGTCATTTGTTGAGTTTGTTGAGGGGATATGTCAATTGGGCGGTGCTCAATGGAAAAGCCAACAACAGTGTTGCAATTAATAGTATCACCGCTGAAAGTATAGATTCGCAGGAACTTATTCGAAAAACCATGATTAAAGATCCAGAACACCTTAAATTAGTATTAGATAGTGCCATGGATCGCGAAGATTATGCGAATAGATCCATGAGAGATGAATTGATTTTCTGGTTGTTATATTGTGGTATGACATTGGAAGAAATTTTACCTTTGAAAAAAAATGATCTTAATGCAGAGAAAAAAACAATAACGCTCGAAAATGAAAGATACTATGACGCAAATGATGAGGTGTTACGTTTGTGGCCCCATGTGTCCAATATAACTTTCATTGAAAAGAAAAATGGAAAGGGCAATGTAGAGGAATATACGGAATATGAACTGGTAGACAATGATTATCTTTTTAGATCAATAAGGGGAAGTAAAGCAGATGAAAGCCGAAAGTGCTCAATCAGCATGTTCAGAAGCATTCTTTTAAACGCACTTAAAGGGAAAGACAAAACCATTCCCGCCAGAAATATAAAATACTCAGGAATATTTTACAAGATCTATTTACTTGAAAGTAGTGGAACGAAAATAACACCGGATATTATCGCCAAGCACTTTTGGATAGACTCTAAAAGCAAAAGCGATTTGCTAATGAAAACAAGAAAATGGCGCATTGATTATGATGATTGGAAATCAGCATTCGGATATAATATAGCTCAATAGTAACCATACTATATTGATTTTGGAGGTATTCTCATGAGAAAAACTGAACCAGCGAAAAAGAAAGAAGTTGCCGACAAGTCAGAAGCTCCAATGCTGATTGAATCAATGGATGCACAACCAGTAAATTGGAATGTTGGTTATTTCGTTGAAATGATTGATAGCGGGACTATTAATTTGGATACACCAGTTCAAAGAGGATATGTTTGGAATAACAAAAGGGATAGCCTTGCAATAAGATCAATTTTGAGGCGTATACCTCTTTCTAGTTTCTATTTCAATAAGGTCGGAAAGATTCATGAGTGTCTTGAGGGCAAACAAAGAAGTAATGCCATTTACAGATTCGTAAAGGGTGAATACAAGTTACACGCAAACACAGCGCCCATTGAAGTCAATGGAGAGGTATTTCAGATTGCAAAGAAAACCTTTGCTCAACTACCTAAAGCGCTACAAAATAGAATCTTAAGTTATGCTATTGATGGATATTGGTTTGATAATATGTCTTTGGATGAAAAAGTTGAATTTTTTATTCTTACAAACAGTGGGAAACCAGTTTCCGCTGCTGAGATTTCACGCATTCGCATAAAAAGCAGAGACGTTTTCTTGTCGCTTGTTGAGCATCCTGCATTACTTTCAGCAATCAACGAGGTAAATAGGCGTAAGTGTAAGGACGAGGACATTGTTTCACAATTGTGGTGCTTATGCTTTAGCGGGTCTGTATCCTTACTGCAAAAAGATATAGGAAAAATCCTTGAAGAAGCTGAAGTTACAGAAGAACAGAAAAATGAAATGATTAACGCTTTTGATTATTTGCTGGAGTTGTATAGGGCGATTAGCAATGATAAAAAGAAGTTCGCTAAAATGAGAAAACCAACTCATATTCTTTCTTTAGCTTATATGGCACATGTAGCAAATAAGAAAAATATGAGTAAAGAAGATTTTACAGCTAAAGCAAGCAATCTTTTCAGCGGAGAAGGCCGCACCGTTACAATTAGTGAAGCATACAATAAGGCCGTTGGTGCTGGCAGTGCTAAACCGGAACAGGTTCGTATTCGATTGAACGAACTTGAAAAAGCATTGATATGACAAGAGAAAAGTGTGGAACGTTTGTTGTTTCATACTTATAATAACTTAGCGAAATAAAATAATTGTTGACAAAACAATTAAAAAGGAGTATAATATCTATGAAACTTAAATTTTAACTTATAATATAAAGAAGGGATATAATGAACAATCAAATTCAAAGGGGTGATATATATTACGCGGATTTAAGTCCTGTTGTTGGATCAGAACAGGGTGGAATTCGTCCTGTTATTATTGTGCAAAACGATATAGGAAACAGATATAGTCCTACCGTTATTGTTGCGGCTATAACTTCACAAATTAATAAATCAAAGTTACCAACACATATTGAGCTTGAAGCAGACGTTTATGGTTTACCCAAAGACTCAGTTGTACTGTGTGAACAGATGAGAACTTTGGACAAAAGACGGCTTAAAGGATATGTATCTTCTATTGATGAAGAAAAAATGGTTAATGTTGATTCAGCCATTGCTGTCAGTTTTGGGCTTGTTAACAGGGTTGTGTCATGATAAAAATGAATTTGTTAGCGAGGTGATAGATAATGATTTATGTAACAGGAGATACCCATATCCCAATTGACATCAAAAGGCTTAACACTAAAAATTTTCCAGAACAAAAAGAAATGACAAAAGATGATTTTGTAATAATATGCGGAGATTTTGGTGGTGTGTGGGATGGTAGTAACGAGGAAAAATATTGGTTGAAGTGGTTGGAAGAAAAGAACTTCATGACACTCTTTGTTGACGGAAATCATGAAAATCATAAGATGCTGAACAGCTTTCCCATTTCAGATTTTTGTGGCGGCAAGGCTCATAAAATTTCTGATAGCATTTATCATCTGATGCGTGGGGAGATTTACATTTTTGAGGATAAAAAATTCTTCACCATGGGCGGAGCGGAATCTCATGATAAAGCGTGGCGAAGAATAAATATATCATGGTGGCCAGAGGAAATGCCGTTCGAGGAAGAATATGAGAACGCTGTAAATAATTTGAATAAATACAATTGGGACGTGGATGTTATTATATCTCACTGTTGTCCTGATAGTATTCAAAACAAAATAAACAGCAATTTTAAACATGACAAGCTAACGAATTTTTTTGAGCATGTTGTCAAAGAAGATTGTACATATAAAAAGTGGTATTTTGGACATTACCATGTAGATGTCAATGTAGATGAAAAACATACATGTTTGTACAATTGGATTATAAAAGTTAAATGAAACGGGAATTTGGTGAAAATATTTTGACTACAAAATCGAACCTCGAAAATGAACAATTGAAAGCAAAAATAATGGCGACAGTGAGCGAATTAATTGAAGAGGCAAATAGACAATATGACATTTCTCAAAGCAGTGATAATTCGCCAATGGTTTGTGGGAAAGCTACTTGGATGAGAAATGGTATAGTGTATTCCATTAAAAAGATTGTCGAAAAGACCGGTATATGTAGTTTTGAGGATTTGTTTGAGAATCAAAAAGCTGGTGAAATATGAGCTGTAAATTCTGCGACAAAGACAATACTGATTTTGGTTTGTTAAACGAAACGATGGAATACAGTGGAATTGAGATCGCTATGTTATTCAAAGGCATGTTGAGAGCAAGATATTATCCGACCTTAAGCTACGAAGATCTTTTTGAAAATCAAGATATTGTTAATATAAATTTTTGCCCTATATGTGGGAGGTCGTTGAAGGCATTACAATAACATGACGCATTAATATATTTATATAAATTTGTAAATTTAAATATCCTGTTATATATTTACTATCAATAGAATATGATTGTACCAAAGAGGGTGAGATTATCAACGATACAGTATATACAGAAAAGAAACAGATGAAAATTGGAAATAAGCTTGTTACATACACAATAGAACGAGTATATCTGGGCCTGATAACAAAAGAAAAAATGATTGAAAATATAATAAAAGCGCACATAGATAGGTAGTCATTGCTCCATATATATTTTTATTGATTATTCTATAATATGTTGTTATAATATGGAATGAGGATACAAAAATATATAAGGGTGTGTGTTTCTATGCCACGTACTAGCAGGAATAATAAAAATAATTCAAATCAACAAATCATAGAAGTATCACATAAAAAATATAATGTTGGAATTTATATCCGTTTGTCAAAAGAAGACGGTGATAAAGTAGAAAGTGACAGTATCACTAACCAGCGCAATAAATTAACTCTTTATGTAAAAAATCAAAAAGATTTTGAATTAATAGATACTTATATTGACGACGGGTACACCGGTACAAATTTTAACCGGCCTGATTTTTCAAGAATGATTGATGACATAGAGCAGAGTAAAATAAATTGCGTAGTAGTCAAAGATTTGTCGCGTTTCGGCAGGGATTATATTGGAGTGGGGGAGTATCTTGAAAAATATTTTCCTAATAATAGTATTAGATTCATAGCTATAGATGATAACATTGACAGTCTAAAGGGTTCCTACGACATGATGATGCCTGTTCGCAATGTTTTCAATGAACAATATGCAGCAGATATATCAAGAAAGGTGCAAAGCGCATTTAAAACAAAACAGTACAATGGAAGTTTTATTGGGGCTTTTGCATCATATGGATATATCAAAGATCCGAATGATCGAAACAAATTGTTGATTGATGAATATCCGGCATCTATTGTAAGAAGAATATTTAAAATGTATCTTGATGGAATGGGCAAGATTGCGATTTCAAAACAATTGAATCGCGAAGGGATTCTTTGTCCCAGTGCCTACAAAAAAATGAATGGACAAAAATATACTAATGGCCAGAATATTAATGATACATACTACTGGACTTATTCTACAATACATAGAATGTTAAGCCATGAGATATACATTGGGAATATGACACAGGGAAAATCACACAGAGCCAACATTAAAACAAAAGCAAAAGCACTACCGCGCGACCAATGGATTGTTGTGGAAAATACACACGATGCTATCATTGATAAGGAAACATGGGAATCCGCTCAGGTGCTTTTGACGAAAGACACAAGACAAATTGATTTCAATCAAAATATAAGTATGTTTGCAGGGTTTATCTCTTGCGGAGATTGTGGCAGAGCAATGGTAAAAAACACATATAAACTAAAGACCGGCGAACTGTCTACTTCATACAGATGTGGAACATATCAGAGATATGGAACATCATTTTGCAAACCGCATACAATTCGACATGAAATTATAGAACAAGTAATACTTGAGGATTTGAATGAAATAATAAGACGAATAGCGGATATGCAAAAACTTGTTGATAAGATGGACAAGATTTCACCGAATGTACAGAACAATGTTAAAAATGAAATCGAAAAAGTTAACTTTTCTCTTTCAAAAATATCTAAATATAAAAAGGGGATATACGAAGATTATAAAGAGGGCATCATATCTCTCGCTGAATACAAGACATTTAAAGAAGACTATGAGCAACAAGAGGCTGTATATCAACGAACTATCGAAACACTTAACCAAGATTCGCAGTCCGACGTAAAAAAATTGCTTTCTCAGGAATGGATAAAGTCTTTGTTAAAAAGAGGAGCCATTACTGTTCTTGATAGAACCATCGTTACAGAGATGCTTGATAGCATACAAATATTTGAGGAAAATAAAATCAAAGTGGTTTACAGACATGATTCGGATATTGCGGTATTAAAAGTTTTAAATGTTTGATTTTACGCAATATAGCATTGACATGGGGGAATGAGGATACGGAAAAACTGATCCGGATATTGGGCGAATACGAGGTGAAAACCACCTTTTTTGTGGTGGGAGACTGGGTACGCAAGTACCCCGAATCGGTCAAGGCATTGCACGACGCCGGGCATGAGATCATGAACCACTCCTCCACCCACCCGCATATGGCCAAGCTGAGCCGTGAGGAGATGAGGAGGGAGCTGACGGAGTGCAATTCGCTCATTGAGGCGGTGACCGGGACAATGCCGACCCTCCACCGTCCGCCGTATGGGGAGTATTCCAATGAGCTGATCGAGGTGCTGGGGAGCCTTGGAATGACGGGGGTGCAATGGGATATTGATAGTTTGGATTGGCGAGACTTGCCCGCCGACACAATCACCAAACGAATTACCGCGAGAATCAAGCCCGGGTCGATTGTATTGTTCCATAACGCGGCGAAGAATACGCCGGAGGCGCTGCCCTCCATCCTGAAGAACCTTCGGGAGGATGGGTATAAGATTGTTCCGATTTCAAAACTTCTTCTCGACGGCCCGACCACAATCGACCATGAAGGTCGTCAGCATCGAGAGGCTTCTTCCGCGGCAGACATCAAATCCGGGGAAGCGGTTTAGAATTGGGCATTCTGCCCGCCCGGGTTCGGGAAAGAAAGTGTACAAAAAACAGCCCGTGGCGTCCTCGGAGGCCACGGGCTGTTTTAAAAAAAACTACTGTAAATTAAAATTTATAACAATGGAATCCCATTTTTTTCACAGTCCTCCAACATCTCCTGCGGCCAGACCGAGGTCTGCACCTCGCCGACGTGAATTTTTCGAAGGAAATACATGCAAAGCCGGGACTGCCCGATTCCGCCGCCGATCGTCAGGGGCAGCTCGCCGTTCAGCAGCGCCTTCTGGAAAGGCAGCGCCGCCCGCTCCGGACAACCTGCCAGCGACAGCTGGGCGTTCAGGGAGGCCTCATCCACCCGCACACCCATGGAGGACAATTCAATCGCCCGGTTCATCAGCGGGTAGTCAAAAATAATATCCCCGTTAATCTGCCAGTCGTCGTAATCGGGCGCGCGGCCGTCATGTTTTTTTCCGGAACGCAGCGCTCCACCGATCCGGGAGACAAAGGCAGCGCCCTTTCCTTTGACATAGGCCGACTCCCGGTCGGAGGGATCCAACTCGGGGTAGAGATCCTCCAGCTCCTGGGTTGTTACAAAGGAAATCTCCTCCGGCAGCAGTGTCTCCACATAGGGATACCGCGTCCGAACAAAAACCTCCGTCTTTTTAAAGACCTCATAGATTTTCCGGACGGTAGCGTATAAAAATTCCAGCGTCCGATCCTCTTTTGTGATCACCTGTTCCCAGTCCCACTGGTCCACATAAAGGGAATGGAGGTTGTCGGTTTCCTCGTCCCGGCGGATCGCGTTCATGTCAGTATATAAGCCCTCTCCGGCGGCGAACCCGTACCGGCCCAGCGCCATACGCTTCCACTTGGCGAGGGAGTGAACCACCTCGTAGATCTTTCCCGGCTCTTCCCGGATATCAAAGGACACCGGACGCTCTATACCATTCAGGTTGTCGTTAAGCCCCGAATCCCGATCCACAAACAACGGCGCGGAAATGCGGGTCAGATTCAGCTGCACAGCCAACTCCCGTTCAAAAAAATCTTTAATGGCCTTGATGGCGATTTCCGTCTCCCGGATATTCAGCGCGGGACAATATCCCTTCGGTATGGTTAGCTGGCTCATTTGTCGCATCACCTGTCCTCACAATAATATTGTTTTAGTATACTCTTCTTTCCCTTTAAGTTCAACCCGTATTTGTTGAAAAGGCAGGATTTTTTGTCTGCTGTTTTGCATGAAGGCAAACGGTTTCCTTCATATTCATTCCCTCCCTACAAAAAAGAGGGCGGCGGGCCGCAAAAAATAAGCAAAAAAACGAAATTTTGGCGAGTTCTTTGAAGTTTTACGCTTAACATATTGCAAAAAAAGACAAAACGCAGGAAGATTCGAAGAGCTTTTTTACCCTCCCGGGCGGCCCGGCTCCTTGCGATTCCTGGGCTCTTTTGCAGGAAAATAAAAAAAACTTTCATTTTTGCTTGATTTTAGTTGACTTCCGTCTCATAAAAGTTTATACTAAAAACAATTTGAATGTTTCAGGAGGTAATGACTGTGGCAAATCTGTACAATCCCTTTGAAAACGCACAGGTCCAATTCGACAAGGTGGCGGAGTTCCTCGGGCTGGACAACGGCACGAGAGATCTTCTTCGCCAGCCGATGAAAGAATTCCATTTTACCATTCCGGTAAAAATGGACGACGGAACAACAAAGGTATTTAAGGCGTTCCGCATCAAGCACAACGACGCGCGCGGCCCCGCAAAGGGCGGCATCCGTTTCCATCCCCATGAGACGGCCGACACGGTTCGCGCCCTGTCCATGTGGATGACCTGGAAATGCGCGGTTGTGGACATCCCCCTCGGCGGCGGAAAAGGCGGAATCATCTGTGATCCCCACAATCTGTCCATGGGCGAGCAGGAGCGGCTGTGCCGCGGCTATATGCGCGTACTGTTCCGGCAGGTCGGCCCCAACATCGATGTCCCCGCTCCCGATGTCATGACCAACGGTCAGCACATGCTGTGGATGCTGGACGAATACGAGACTCTGACTGGCGCGCGCTATCCCGGCGTCATCACCGGTAAGCCCGTAGGCATGGGCGGCTCCCTGGGACGTACCGAGGCGACCGGCTACGGCGCGATCTATACCCTGCGCGATTTGCTTAAATGCAAGAACATCGACCCGAAGGATACCAGCGCGAGCATCCAGGGCTTCGGAAACGTCGCTGAATATGCGGCGCGGCTGTACACCGAAATGGGCGGCAAGGTCGTCTGTGTTTCCTCTTGGGACCAGAATGACGCGAAGTCATACACCTTCCGCAAGACCTCCGGCTGTGACATTGCACAGCTCGTCTCCATCAAGGATTCCTTCGGCTCGATTGATAAAAACAAAGCCAAGGATCTCGGCTATGAGGTTCTGGACGGCGACGCGTGGCTTTCACAGGACGTGGACATCCTGATTCCCGCGGCCCTCGAAAACCAGATTACACCCGCTGTCTTCGGAAACATCTCCGATCAGGTCAAGTTCATCTGTGAGGGCGCGAACGGCCCGGTTACCCCGGACTGCGATAAGCTCATCAACGACAAGGGCATCCTCCTGATCCCCGATTTCCTCTGCAACGCCGGTGGCGTGACCTGCAGTTATTTTGAGCAGGTTCAGTGCAACATGAACTTCTTCTGGTCCCGCGAAGAGGTTCTCGAAAAGCTCGACGCCGCGATGTCCAAGGCCTTCCGTGCCGTCTACGAGCTTTCGAACGAGCGCGGCATCTCCATGCGCGACGCCGCGTATGTGATCGCCATCAACCGTGTCGCCAACGCTGTGAAGCTGCGCGGATGGGTTTGATTGCGTATAAGCTTAACTAACTTTTGCTAACGCCTGCTAATGATAAAGGAAGAGCCGACGCTTTTTTGTGTCGGCTCTTCCTTTTCTTCCGAAACTTTTCCCTTCCTGCGGCCATTCCCCTCTTGTCTTCCCTCCCAATACTCGCTATAATAATAGAGATAACGACTCCGGCCGCGCCGGAACACGCAAGGAAGGATGAGATCCGATGAAACTCCTCTGTCCAAAATGCCGTGTCCCCCTGGATTATGCCTCTGAAACCCAGCGCTGTGAAAGCTGCGGATGGCAGTCGAAGGCCCGACCATACGCCCATCTCCGGATTCCGGAATCGAATGCGGTCTGGGTGGATACGGCCCAAATCCCGGAGGTTTTCCGCCCCGCCTATGACGCGGTTCAAAAACAGCTCTCCTCCGGCGGGCCGTTTCTCTCCTGTGCGCTGGCCCTTTCTCCCTTGATCCAGCAGCTGATCAGTCTCCCTGTACTGATCGGCGGGAG
>JGI994J12354_10000796_pt1 | contig 31874 bp, 27 predicted proteins | sample IntmicLarv3ML3BL_FD_12354 | JGI IMG/M metagenome (IMG submission 12354) | reverse complement strand
TACCGATGTCTCCTCCATGGCAAGCCAGGTGGCGGCAAGCGCCAACGTTTCCACCAAGGGCAGCCAGGCCATGGCCCGCGGCGTATCACAGCAAGCCACCGCCATTGAGGAATTATCCAGCTCCATTTATGAAATCTCTCTTAACACCCGTGAAAACGCCAAGATGACCGACAAGGCAGCCGAGCTCTACAAGGACGTCAATGTCCGCGCGGCGGAATCCAGCCTGCTCATGAGCGATATGCTGCACTCCGTGGAAGAAATTACCGCTGCCAGTGCCAACGTTGCAAAAATCATCAAGATGATTAACGATATCGCGTTCCAAACCAATATCCTGTCCCTGAACGCGGCCGTAGAAGCCGCTAACGCGGGACAGCATGGCCGTGGGTTCGCGGTGGTTGCGGGCGAAGTGAGAAACCTCGCCATGAAGAGCGCCAAGGCCGCAACGGATACAGACGCGCTGATTGAAAACACCCTGCAAAAAGCCAGGCAGGGCGCGATGATGGCGGAAAAGACTCACGTAGCGCTGGAATCCATCACAAGAGATATTATCAAAGGCACGCAGATGATTGAGGATATCGCCAAAGCCACGAGCGAACAGGCGCTGGGGATTGAACAGGTGAATATCGGCATTGAACAGATGGCGCAGGTGGTCAACATCAACAGCGCCACCGCCGAAGAAGGCTCGATGGCGGCCGAAGAAATGGCGGCCATGGCGGAAGCGATGGAATCCATTGTAACGAACTTTAAAACCTCCGGCACACTCAGCAAGGCCGAACGAGTCGTAACGAACATAGAAATTATGAAAAATGAAATCAGGCCTGTCATTGTGCTGGACGAAGCGGAAGTGGACGATAAATACTAAGAAACGCGGCGCGGAAAAGAACATAAAAAAGGAGGGCTGCTCTCATGAATGCACAGGATAAGACGATCCTCGTCGTCGATGATGCGCTTTTTATGGTAACAGTCATTAAAACGGCGCTGAGTGAAGCCGGCTACCGCGTTGAAACCGCCAACAGCGGCGAAGAGGCCATCAAGCTCATCGGAAAACAGCGGCCGGATTTAATTTTGCTGGATGTGATTATGCCCGGCATGAACGGCTTTGAAGTTTGCTCCTATTTGCGCAAGGATTTAAGGTACAGCCTGATTCCCATCATTATCATCACAGGCCAATCCGCCGAGGAAGACAAGCTCCTTGGCCTGGAAGCAGGGGCGGACGATTATGTGACAAAGCCTTTCTCCAGCCGTGAATTGTTGGCGCGCGTACATAATACCCTTTTGAGACTTGATAGAATGCGCGATGTGAACCCGTTGTCCGGTTTGCCCGGCAACAATGAAATTCAGCTTGAAATCGCCCGCAGAATCAAAGAAAAGGAACGCTTCGCGGCTCTGTATTTCGATTTAAACTCCTTTAAGCCCTACAACGATTCTTATGGTTTCGAATCAGGGGACAAGGTGCTTATGATGACGTCGGACGTGATTGTAGAAGCCATTATCTCCTTAGGGCTGCAGGGCGATTTTGTGGGGCATATCGGTGGGGATGATTTTATCGCGCTGGTCGATCCCAAAAACGCCGTTACCATCGCCAAGGCTGCTATCGCCGATTTTGAGGCCAAGAAAAAAGCCTTTTATTCAAAAGAGGATGCCGAAAAAGGCTTCATGATAGGGCACGACCGTGAAGGCAATCTGAAAAAAATGGATTTGGTCGGCCTGTCGATAGCGGTATTGATGAATGAAAAGGATCCCGTCACGGATTCGACGCATCTGGGCGAGCGAGCGGCGGAGCTGAAAAGCAAGGCGAAGCAAGCCGCGTGCTTTTATGCGGTGGGGGACTAACAACGCTCTAAAGAGAGGATGGTTTCGTTTATGGATGAATTTCAAAAGCAGATGTACGATGTATTTGCCTTTGAAACCAATACCTTCTTAGACCAAATTGAAACCATTCTGATGCAGGCAGAGCAAAATGAAGGCGATATTACGGAAGCCGTGCCGGAAATCTTTCGCATCATGCACACGCTGAAAAGTTCCAGCGCCATGATGGGCTTTAACGATATGTCCAAACTCTGCCATGGAATGGAGAATTTGTTTCATTTTATTCGGGATGAGCATCCCGCAAATTTAGATACAAAAAAGATGACGGATTTGGTTTTGCAATATGCCGACTACGTGAAGCGCAATATGCAGCCGGAATCCAACGAAAATCCATCGGCGATGCTTCAGGAGATAGCGGCGTATTTGGATACGCTGAAAAACGCGCAAAATAAGCCCGCACAAGAGGCGCCGCCGCCGACTGAACCCGCAGCATCGCCGGCATCTCATGAGGGTGAAATACTGGTGGCCTCTTTTGTTTCCGATTGCAAGATGCTCTCGCTGAGGGCCTATGAAATCATGACGAAGCTTTCAAAAGCGGTACCCGGTATCGCTTTTGTGCCCGACGAAAACGCCGCCGACGGGGAGGCGCTCTTAGCCGCCAAAGGGCTTGAGATTCTCCTGCCGAAGAATGGCGATAAGGCGGAGATTACGCGCATTGTTTCCGCCTCTCCTTTTATATCAAAAATAACGGATAAAAACAGCACCGCCCCCGCGCAATCGCCTACTCCCGCACCTGCCATACAGGAGCGTCGCCAGGATCGCTCCCGTTCGGGCACAAACATGATCAGCGTGCAGACTGAGAAGCTGGATGATATCGTGAATATCGCCGGCGAGCTTATTATCGCCTCCATGGGCGCGGAACATATCAGAAACTCCGGCACGCCTGAACAAATGGCACAAAGCCTGGAAACCTTGCATGCCATGATTTTGTCCATGCAGGATATGGCCCTTGGCCTTCGCATGGTTTCCCTAAAAGATTTATTCCACCAGATGCACCGCCTCGTCCGAAGCACCGCAGGGCAGGTAGGCCGCGAAATCCATTTCCAAATGAGTGGCGAGGACACAGAGCTGGATAAAAAAATCATCGAAAATATGGTATCCCCGCTTCAGCACCTGTTAAGAAACGCGGTGGATCACGGCATAGAAAGCCCTGAAGAACGCATAGCGGCGGGTAAGCCGCCCGAAGGCAGCATCCGGCTGTCCGCTAAAACAGAGGGTGGACAGGCGATTCTGACCGTTCGCGATGACGGCTGCGGTTTGAACCGCGAAAAAATTATCAGCAAGGCCATCCAGGTAGGACTATTAACGCAAAAGCAGGCGCAGGGCATGTCGGATGAAGCGATTTTCCGCCTGATTATGCTGCCCGGCTTCTCCACCAATAAAGAAATTACAGAGCTTTCAGGCCGCGGTGTGGGGATGGATGTGGTGAACGAGGCGGTTCGCAAACTGAGCGGGCAGATAGACATCCAAAGCGAGCTAGGCAAGGGTTCCGTTTTCACCATGCAGCTGCCCTTAACCTTAACCGTTGCCAAGGTACTGCTTATTACCGCGGGCGATTTGATCACCGCCGTTCCCATGACCTCTGTGGTTGAAGTTTTTGCTGTACAGCAGGAAATGGTAAGCCGCGTCAATGGGGTGGATACCGTGCTGTTTGCGGAAAAGCCCTATACCGTTATTTCCATTGAGGATATCTTTTCCGTGCCGAAAACGCCTTATGAGGAAGGTGTCATGCTGCTTTTAAATGCGGGAACCGAGCATTACGCCCTGTATGCAACAAAAGTGATTGAAGAAAAAAGCGTCGTGGTCAAGCCTATTCCAAAGCTCTTTTCAAGCCATGACGATCTATACGGCACCACCATCTTGGGCGACGGCTCCGTAAGTCTTATCATGGACGCGACGGGCATGTATAAATCATTTTTAAGGAGGTAAGCAAATGAGTGAACGCGAGTACGCAAACGAGATTAGCGAAGAGCTGCAAAACAAGTATCTCGTTTTCTATATTGATGAACTGTTTGCGCTGGAATTAAAAAACGTCATAGAGATTATCGGCATAAAACCGATTACGAAAGTGCCTGAAACCCCGGATTACATCATAGGCGTGATGAACTTAAGGGGCGAGGCGTTGCCTGTATTGGATATGCGGGCAAGGTTCAAAAAAGCGCCCGATAACGGCGGTGACCGTCGCTGCATGATTATCGCGCGCTTTGAGGATATGCGGCTGGCGCTTTTGGTGGACGAAGTGACGGATCTTGTCACCATCGATCCCGAAAATGTCAACCCGCCGCCCCAGGTCGGGCATGACTACAGCCATGTCTTCATTAAAACCATCGGTGTGCGCGAGGAAGGCATTCTGCTTATTTTAGATACGGATAAGCTTATCAACATGAGTGATCTTGAATTTTTAAACGAGGAAAAGCAATGAAAAGGCGACTGTTTCTTCTTTTGCTTATAGGGCTCATAGGAAGGCACTCTGCGCTGGCGCAATCCTCCGAAGAGCCCCTTGCTTTACCCGATGGGTTTATTGCCGTCTACAGGCTTGAACGGTCTCTGCGGGCAGAACCGCGTGCCAACTCGGAGCTTATCGTAAAAGTGCCGGAGGATAGCCGCCTTTTTTTAACACCCGTCAGTTTGGAATATGCCGCCACCTCTTACGAGGGACAGGCAGGCTATATCTTCTATGGGGACGCGGTGGCGGATGACGCGGCGATGGAAAACATCACCCCTTACTATGCCATAACCGTTCGGGCGGAGCATCTGTACGATGCGCCGCATTACTCAGCGAATATAAAGGATATTTTCAGTCCCGAAAGCTGCCTGTGGGTGCAAGGACATATCGGCGGATTCGCCGCCGTCAATCTGGGCGATGAAACAGGTTATGTGCCGCTGAAAAGCCTCGTGCCCCTCAAAGCGGATACCGCCATCGCCGCAAAGGAAGCCTATATGAACGAGGCGGACGTACTGCTGCTGAATCCTGTTTCGGGCGCGGCGGCGCTATGCGTTGTTCCCATGGGCGCAAAGGTCACTCAGCATGCCACAAATGGGATCTACGCGGCCATTCTTTATGAAGATCAGGCGGGTTATGTGGAAAGGGCGAAACTCATCGAGAGCCGCCGTGAATCAAGAGAGGTCTCCATTGCCTTTGTGAATACCCCTGCCGTCATGTATACCGCGCCAAACAAGCATGCCTACTCGGAGGATTTTCTTCCCCGCGGCATTCTTGTTTGCGTGGATTCCGTCAGCGGCGCTTATTCACACATCGCCTCCTTCAATGCCTACGTACCTACAGCAAATCTCGTGCGCGTAAACCAAGCGCCCCTCACGCCCTTTTACGGCTATTGGGAAGAGGATCAGCCGCTGTATACGAGGCTGATGGATAAACCGATCAAGCTGGATATAACATTGAAGCGACATATGCCCCTGGAAATTTCCATCAACGCGCCGGGCGGATATTATCTTGTGCAGGTGGACGGACAGTGGGGGTATATTCAAAAAGAGGGTATGAAGGTTCTGAAAGAAAAAAAGTTGGCAAACACGCAGGCCACCATCGCCCGAGCCGGTACGGAGGTAAAGCAATTTCCCTTTTCCGATGGGACAACACTGTTTGCCCTGGAAAATGATACTCCCCTATGGCTCACCCACACACTGGAGGGCTACGCCGCCATTCAATCGGACGACGTACAAGGCTATGTAGCGGTGGATGAATTAACTGTAATCGGTGAAAACAAAGAGGTGCGCACCTACGAAGCTTATATCGCCAATGATACGGCGCTTTACGATTTCCCGGGCGAAGCGGTGGGCAGCGTTCTTGGCAGCATAAAAGGTAATACGCTTGTCAAAATCAGCATAACAAACGGCGATTACGGCTATATCAGCTACGAAAATACAAAGGGTTACGCGCCGCTTGAAAGCGCCGTAGCGCTTAGTTCTTTGTTCAGCCGCGCGGACGGACGTTATTATGTGATTTACTTGAACAAAGAAAAGTATGAACTGAGCGTTTATGAGGCGGATATGAATTTTAAAAGAAAGGGCGAGCCTCTTCGCACGGCGGTTATCGCCATCGGCAAGCGAACCACGCCCACGCCATCAGGTGAGTTTGACTTGGGCGGCAGGGAGCGCTGGCACTACTTCGGCCCTTCCTTTGCGCCTTTTGCCATCGAGTACGCACCCGGAAAATACCTGCATGGCCCGCTGTACTATTCTTCCAACGAGCGAGCGCTGAATACGGGGCGACTGAAGGATTTCGGCACCATGGCGACGGGTGGCTGCCTGCGCATGCCCTATGAGGATATTCTTTGGATTTATTGCCACTGCAACGAAAAAAACACAAAGCTTGTGATTGTGAACGGGGAGGCATCGGAATGAAGAAGCGCTTATTGATGTTAATGGTATGCCTGTTCCTCCTTCCCCGCGCATTAGCGGCAGCGCCTATTGAAAAAGAAGATATGATTTTCCTGTTTGACGGGAAGGCCTATACTGTCGGCGAGGAGGCCAATCCCCTGCTTTCGGCGCTTGAAGCCCGATATGGCAAGGGTATCGAAACGCAGACTGAAAGCTGCCTGTTCACGGGCATGGATAAGGAATTTGATTTTGGGGAGGTGTTAATCGGCACCTACCCCATCGGCAGGGCGGGCGGCGATGTGCTTGAAAGCATTATTGTGCTCGAAGGCGAACTGAAAACAAGCCGAGGCATCGGCATCGGCGCATCCCTTGAAGAGGTAGAAACGGCCTATGGAAGCGATTATGTTTTGGATTACAACCAGATTACCTTCTGCGGGGGTGATCCCTTAACAGAGCCGGTTCTGGTGTTTTTCCTTGATTTAAAGGCAAACGCCGTATCAGGTTTTTTCCTGATGGGCAACGTCAATTAGTCTATGGCCTTTTCATCTGTTCCGTTTATCGCCTTTTTTCTGCCCGCCGTTTTTTTTATCTGCGCGGCGCTGAAAAACCGCACGGCATGGCAAAATGCCGTGCTGCTTGCGGCCAGCCTGTTTTTCTACGCCCACGGGGACACCTTCAAGGTGCTGCTTCTCCTCACCTGCGCATGGGTTAGCTGGTACTGCGCGAAAAAAATCAGCGAAACAGATATGGAAGCCTCGCGCAAAAAATGGATGCTATTGGGCATCCTTGCCAACGTGGGGATGCTGGTTATCTGTAAGTACACGGGCTTTCTGGCAGATACAATCAATGTCGTTTTCGGGCTGCATCTGCCCGTTCCGCGTTTCGCGCTGCCCTTGGGCATTTCCTTTTTCACCTTCCAGGCTGTCAGCTTCGTGGTGGATATAAAGCGCGACAAGCATGCTGTACCGCCTGATTTCTTTACCGTTTTATTGTATCTGAGCCTTTTCCCGCAACTCATCGCGGGGCCCATCGTCCGCTGGGATACGGTGTGTGAGCAGTTCAAAAAAAGAAAAATGGGCTTTGATAACGCCGTAAGCGGGCTTTGCAGATTCGCCGTGGGGCTTGCGAAAAAGGTGCTCCTGGCAGATGTGCTGGCACAGGTAGCCGACAGCGCCTTCGCCGCTGCTCCCTTGCAGACGGATACTGCTTTTTTATGGTTTGGCGCGATTTCATACATGCTGCAAATCTACTTGGATTTTTCTGGCTATTCGGATATGGCGCTGGGAATCGGCGAGATGTTCGGCTTTTCCTTGCCAGAAAACTTTAATCGCCCGCTCGCCGCAAGGAGCATGCGTATGTTTTGGCGGCGCTGGCACATGACCCTGACGGCGTGGTTCGCGCAGTATGTATACATTCCCCTGGGCGGCAGCCGCGCAGGGCAGGCTCGCACCTGCCTGAACATCGGCATCGTTTTTTTGCTTACAGGTATCTGGCACGGCGCGGATTGGTCTTTTTTAATATGGGGCATGCTTAACGGCACGCTTGTTCTTCTTGAGCGCGCGCCCTTTTTCAAGGTGGAAAAATGGCCCAAAACCCTTTCCCATCTCTATACGCTTTTGATGGTTATGATGGGCTTCGTCATCTTCAGGGCGGAGAATCTGACACACGCGCTGAATTACTTTCAAGGGCTTTTCGCTTTTCAAGCCAATGCCCAACAATGGATGCTTTCGCTTTCACCGTTAAATATCCTCAGCTTTGGCGCCGCGGCTGTCACGGCCATCCTGCCCCGCAGAAAATATCCGCCTTCCCTTTGCTTCATTCTGCTGGTGCTGGCGCTGATGAGCATCGCGGCAGCGGGCTATCATCCGTTTATCTATTTTCGCTTTTAAGAAAGGAGTCGTCTATGGGCAAAAAACAAGCGGCTGCCTTTGTAGCGGCAATGCTGTTGCTGATGGTGTTCACCGGTTTTATGGGCGATGCGCTTATTGAAGGGCGCGCGCTGCTTTTCAGCCTCATTGGTCAAAGCGGCAGCGATCAGGTTCTGCTTGGCAAGGATGGTTTTTTATTCTTTTCCGAAACCCTGCCTGATTATTTGGGCGAATCCGTCGATATTGAAGCAATTAGTAAAGAAGTTAAGGCATATAGCGATGATCTTAAGCAAAGCGGCATCGGCTTCACCTTTGTTTGCGCCCCCAACAAAAATACCATCTACCCGGAGCACATGCCCTATTACACATTAGCGGGCGAAAACAGCCTGCCGCTGCTGAACGAGCGCCTTAGGGAAATGGGCGTTCATGTGGCCGATGCCTATGATGCATTAATAAAAAATAAGCCCGAAGGCTTAACATATCACCGAACAGACAGCCATTGGAACGCGGCGGGAGCGTTGCTTGTCTATCGCGAGCTGATGAACAGCCTTGGCGCGCCTCATGAAGATTACGCGGACGCGCCGCGGACAAAAACCGTCTCGCGCGGGGATTTGATCCGTTTGTACCGCCCTTTGGCCGTTGATTTGGTTATGGATTATTCCTCGGAAATCAAACGCGATTATGAAACAGTCGGCCTGATGCGCTCCCTGTCGGATATGCGCATTGAAACCTTATCCCATGCGAATGAACTGAACCTCCTCGTGCTTCGGGATTCCTTTGGCGAAGCGCTCTTCCCCTATTTGGCGAATAATGTGGGGCGCATGGTCTTTTCCCGCCAAATTGCTTTGGATAAACAAACAGCCCTCGATGAAAAGGTGACCCATGTGGTGCTCGTCATCGCGCAGCGGGATCTGTGGAAATTGCTTGCAAAATAATCAGCCGCAGCGTTTCGAAACCCATTTGACACATTGCGGCGACATGGCAGCAGGCGATAATTGCATATCCACAGCGCCCAGCTGGAACGCGGCCTTCGGCATGCCGTAAACCACGCTGGAGCTTTCATCCTGCCCAAAGGTCATAGCGCCCGCGTCGTGCATGGCCTTAAGGCCTTCCGCGCCGTCGCGTCCCATGCCCGTTAAAAGAATGCCCAGCGCCTTTTCACCATATCCCGACGCGACCGCCTGAAAGAGCGTATCGATATTAGGGCACGCGACTTTCGCGTTTTTAGGTTCCTCCAGCACAATATAGTGGCGACCCACGCTATTGCGCAAAACCACATTATACGCTCCGGGCGAAATATACACCTGCCCCGGAATCAATAAATCCCCATCCTCTGCCTCCTTGACGGACAGGCGACTCGTGCTGTTGATTCTTTCAGCAAAGTTCTTCGTAAATTGGGGCGGCATATGCTGGGCAACCAAGATCGGCGGCATGATGGGGGGGAGCCCCTTAATAAGCGTTTCAATGGCATCCGCTCCGCCTGTGGAAGCGCCGATTGCAACCAGCGATTCATTTAATCTATCAATAGCCTGCGGCATCGTTTCATTAAGCACAACGCTTTTCACAGCGCACATCAGCTCACGGTAAAACAAATCCGTTTGATAGCGATCATCTGCAACGGGTTTTAAAACAAACGCCTTCGCGTTGACGCTTTGGCAAGCCGCCTTGTTATTCATATCGGAGCTGATGAAGATAACGGGGATATAGTATTGCGGCAACAGCTTTTTCACAAATTCAATGCCGTTCATCTGTCCTAAATAGACATCGCAAAGGAGAACATCCGGCTGCAATGCTACAATTAAATCCCGCGCTTCATAAGGGGTTGCCGCGCTGCCGACTACGGAGATGTTGCAGTCTCTTTCAAGCTCGCGCCGCGCCGCTTCACGCACAAAAAGCGAGTCATCCAAAACAATCACTCTGATTTTTTTCATTTCTTCGCCGGCTCCTTTCGATAGATTGAAGCCTTCACATACTGAAAGGGTGGCGCATCCTTTGTAATGGTTTCACTCATGCCGATAAACAGATACCCGCCATCCTCCAACGCTTCATACAGCCTGTTAAAAAGAAGCGCCTTTGTCTTCTCATCAAAATAAATCATCACATTGCGGCAAAAAATGAAGTGGAATTTCTTTTTAAACTGGAAATCCTGCCCTACCAGATTGTGCTTGCGAAACACCACTTCCTTGCGCAAAAAAGGCTTAACATGCACAAGCGCGGGATCTTTCAAGTCCGTCTTAAAATATCTGCGCGCCCAGGAGGGCGGAAGCGCCTGGATACTATCCACCACATAGGTGGCTTCCTGCGCCTTTTTCAGCGCCACGGTAGAAATATCCGTAGCAAGAATTTTTGTATCCCACGCGGATTTATCCATGCCGAAAAAATCACTCATAACCATTGCCATGGTGTAGGGTTCTTCCCCGGTTGAGCAGGCGGCGCTCCACACACGCAGGGATTTTTCTTCTTTTTCCTTCACCGCCAACTCCGGCAGCACCACTCTTGATAAAAACTTGAAATGCTCCGATTCGCGGTTAAACAGCGTATAGTTCACCGTCAGGCTCGAAATCAGCGCAGCCAGTTTTTCGCCGGTATAATCAGCGCAAATATGGGCAAAGAAAGGAGAAAATTGATCAAAACCCATTTGCGCCATCTGCCTTTGCAAGCGGGTTTCAATAAATACCTTTTTCCCTGTCAAATCGATGCCGTAATTGATTTTCATGAAGCTGATAAGCTCATCCATGTCGGCTTGCGTCAGTTTAATCATAAATGATTTTCCCTTATGCGGTATGATAATATCATCTAGTAGTATAGGTTTATTTTTCACCTGTGTCAACAGAGAAAACACATTTAAAGCTGATAAGAAAAGGGCTTCTTATGCCTGCGCATCCCTTGCAAATCCCATGAAATGTGTTATACTTTATTATAATAAACGAAACTCCCGAAAGGAGAAAAATTGAAGATGAGTATAACAATCACGAACGTCCGCGCCATTTGCACCGCGCCCATGAACATTCCGCTGGTGGTCGTCAAGGTGGAAACCAGCGAGGCGGGGCTGTACGGCCTTGGCTGCGCCACCTTTACCCAACGTTTTCAAACAGTGGCCTTTGAGGTGGAAAACACGCTGAAGCCGCTGCTCATCGGCAAGGATGTTTCCCGCATTGAGGACATTTGGCAGATGACGATGGTCAGCGCTTATTGGCGCAACGGCCCCATTTTAAACAACGCCCTCTCCGGCGTGGATATGGCGCTGTGGGATATCAAAGGCAAGATGGCGAATATGCCAGTATATGATTTGTTGGGCGGCAAGGCCCGGGAAGCCGCGCGGGTTTACCGCCATGCGGACGGGCGTGATCTGAACGAAATCGGCGATCGCGTACAGGCCTTTATGGAAAGCGGCATTCAAGTGATCCGCCTGCAGCATGGCGGCTACGGCGGCAATTCTCACGGCATGCAGCCCTCCGCTGTTCGACCCGACGGCGCCTGCGAAGGCTCCTATTACGATCCTCTGCAATATCAGCTTGCCACTGTGGAGCTGTTCGATGCCATGCGGTCACGATTTGGCTTCGGGGTAGAATTCTGCCACGATGTCCATGAGCATATCGATCCGATCGAATCCGTGCGTCTGGCAAAAGAACTGGAGCCCCACCGCCTTTTCTTCTATGAGGATGGTCTCGCTCCGGAGCAGATTGAATGGTTTGAGATTATGCGAAATCAAACCAGCACCCCTATTGCAATGGGCGAATTATTCAACAACCCCCGCGAATGGACGCCTTTAATCGCGAAAAAGCTGATCGACTATATCCGTGTGCATATCAGTCAGATTGGCGGCATCACGCCCGCCAGAAAGCTGGCGGCCTTCTGTGAGGCATACGGTGTACGCACCGCCTGGCACGGCCCCGGCGATGTCTCCCCCATCGGCCATGCCGCCAACATTCATCTGGATGTGGCATGCTGGAACTTCGGCATTCAAGAATGGTCCGGCTTCAACCAGGCGCTTTTGGATGTGTTCCCGGGCTGTCCCGAGCTGCGCGGCGGCTATGTGTATCCCAACGCAAAGCCCGGCCTTGGCATCGATATGGATGAAAAGCTGGCGGCAAAATTCCCTTGCAATACTGCGCTGCCCACTTGGACAAATGCCCGCCGTCCGGACGGCACACTCAACAGGCCTTAAAACCACACCAACCCTGCAGCCGCGGCACGTTTTATACCGCGGCTGTTTTAATGCTGTTAATGCATCAAAGAAGGGCGCTCTTTCGAGCGCCCTTCTTTGTTTAGAAAAAATTACTTTCCGAGGAACGCGTCAAGCTGCGCCTGAGCTTCCTTCAAAATAATTTCGCCATCGGCTGCTTGATCGGCAATCAGCTTATCCACAGCAGCGTCCGCATCGCCGGCCAAGCCGACTTCGATCATCTTATGCGCGTCGGTGAACACTTGGTCACGCAATGCCACTTCGATGTTCACAGGATCAGAATTGAACACGAAAGCATCATAGGGGGAAGCCACGTTGTTCGGATTGGATGCGGCGTTTTCGGCCTCTTCCTTCCAGAAATCCTTCGGGAATTCATCATCCGGTCTCATGAATTGGGGCTTCCAATAGGCCCAGCGACCCTGCCATCCCATGTAGGAGGAGTTGGCTGTGGTCATGCCTTCGGGATAGACCACAGCGCCTTCATCGTTGATGTTATAGGTCTCGCCCAGAATGCCGTAGTGCATCATGTCATACATTTCCTGATCGGTTTGCAGCAGGTTCATGAACATGAGTGTGCGTTCCGGGTTTTCGCTGGTGGCGGGAATGGCGGCAACGTTGGCCAAAGGTGTGCGGTTGGCCACCTTGCTGTCGGGATAGAGGAATACATAATCCCAGCGTGCGCCTTCTTCAACCCAAGGACGTCCGGAGCGGACGAATTCATAGGTTCCCCACTTGGCAATCAGCTTGCCTTCGTTGATCAGGGCGTTGTGATCCGTCTTGTCGTTCAAAACGTCTTTCCAGATCAAGCCTTTTTCCTGCAAAACCTGGGCGTATTTCGCCATTTCACGGTAAGCGTCCGTGGTTTCCAGCAGCTGGATCTTCGCATCTGCGTCGGTTAAATCAATCACGAGATTGTTGCCGATATCAACAAGGTTATACTTGTTGAGCATCGCATCCTTGGAGGAAACTTCGATGGTGTAGCGATCGGGATAAGCAGCTTTCAGGGCTTCCATCACGGGCAATACATCTTCAAAAGTCTTCATGTTTTCCTTGTCGATTTCAATGCCTGCCGCTTCCGCCAGGTCGCCGCGCCATTGGAAGGTGGTGCGGTTGTTCATCATCATCGTCCAGGGAAGGGCAACGATCTTGCCGTTATAGGTCGCCGTGCCGAGCACATCATTGGCCTGATAAGCGGCATACAGATCCGGCGCGTACTTAGGCAGAAGCTCCGTGATATCCATGTAAGCTTCCTGGCCTAACATCTGGAAATATCCCAGCCAGTTGCCGTCGAAGTTCATGTCCCATTTGTCGCCCGCGCCCGCTTTTTGCAGGAGCTTGAACTTGTAATCATCCGCGCCGATGAACTGCACATCAAAATCGCAGTTCAATTGATCCGCGTATTTTTCGGCGATGGCAGCCCACACCTTATCGATATCGGCCTTCTTGTCGGCGAAGAAGATGAACTTCAACGTCACATGGGGCAGCTCCTCCGCAACAGCGAAGGGAACGAGGGATAGCATCATCAATGCTACCAACACCAGGGCTAACAGTTTCTTCATAGGGTAACCTCCTTTTAATAGATCACTGTTTATATGGAGCGGCACAAAGCCGTTCATAACTCAATCAGCCTTTGACAGCGCCCACCATGATGCCCTTAACAAAGTAGCGCTGCACGAAGGGATAAAGCAGCATAATCGGGCCCGTGGTAATAATCACCAATGCCATGCGCACGCTTTCGGAGGGGATGGTCGCCATCATCTTTTGCACCTCGGCGGAAGCCTCCATGGTTTGCAGGAACTGTATGTTGGAAATAATCATACGCATGAGCATCTGCAAGGGCATCAGCGTATCCTTTTCAATAAGCATCAGGGCGTTCCACCAGTCATTCCAATATCCCAGCGCCGTAAAGAGCGTCACCGTGGCGAGCACGGGCGCCGCCAGGCGGATATATATTTGAAAGAAGATGCGCATATCGCCCGCGCCGTCAATCTTGGCGGATTCATACAGCGCGTCCGGGATGGAATTGAAATAATTGCGAAACAGGAAGATATACCACGCACCGGCTGCCATCGGAAGAATGAGCCCCCACAAGTTGTCGCGCATGCCCAGCTTTCCGCAAATGATGTACCAGGACACCATGCCGCCACTGAAAAGCATCGTAAACAGCACAAAAAAGTTCAGGAATTTGCGAAACATCAGCTGCTTTCTTGAAAGCACAAAGCCCATCATGGAATTGGTCAGCAGCGACAGCACCGTCCCCACCACGGTAACAATAATCGTAATCCGATAGCCGTTTACAATGGATCTCATGTTCGCAAACAGCGTTTCATAGGCCGCGAGGGTAAAGGAGCGCGGAATCAGCGAGAAGCCATGGAGCGTCGCTTCGCTCTTGCTTGTAAACGAGCCGGATATAACAAGCAGGAACGGATACAAACACAGCGCGGCAAAAACGCCGACGAAAAGATAGACGAAGAACAGCCCTATTGTGAAGCGCTCGCGCTTTTTGACCGTAACGGCCTTAGCTGTCGTCATGGCAATGCTCCTTTCTTTCGCCGGTTATTTTCAAAACAGCGCGGCGCTTTCATCTATGCGGCGCGCGATGAGGTTGCTGATGATAACCATCGCGAAGGATACCAGGGATTGTACAAGCGCCGTCGCACTGGAGATGCCCACATCCCCCGTTTTGCGAAGGGTACGGTAAATAAAGGTATCGATGACATCCGTGGTAGGATACAGGGAGGGCATATCCTGAGTCACATTGAAGAAAAGGCCGAAATCGGCGTTCATGATGCGCCCGATGGACAAAAGCGTCAAAACAATAATCGTGGGCTTCAGCATGGGTAGGGAAATATAGCGCATTTCATCCCACCGCGACGCACCGTCGATTTTCGCCGCCTCGTAAAGCTCCGCGTCAATACCTGCAATCGTGGCCAGATACACCACCGAGCTATACCCCGCACCTTTCCAAATAACGGTAAAAAGAAGAATCCCGGGCCAGAGGGAGGGTTCGGTATAAAAAGCGATGCGCTCCATGCCAAAGGAGGAAAGCAAGCCGTTGATGGAACCGTTTTCATAATTCAAAAGCCCGGAGGCGAAAATGCTCAAAACAACCGTGGAAATAAAATAAGGCAAGAAACTTAAGGATTGGGTGATCTTTTTAAATGTGCGATGCCGAATTTCGTTAAAGGCCAGCGCGAGGGCGATAGCGAACGCCGTGCCCACTACAATAAAAAGAAAATTCAAATACAGCGTGTTCTTAATGGCGTTCATAGCAGCAGGGCTGCGGGAAAACACCACCTGGAAATTGCGTGTGAGCGGTTCCATCCACGCGCTGCCCCAAATCCCCTGCAACGGTTTGTAGCGTTTGAACGCCAGCACGGTTCCGAACATCGGCAAATAGCTAAACGCGACAAGCAGCAAAATGGTAGGAACTGCCATTAAATACAGTTGCCATCCGGCACGCAGCCCCAGCCACGTCTTTTTCAGCTTGCCGTTCACGCCCTTTTTTGCGGGGAGAGGGTGCACCATGCTTATCACCTGCTCTTATTGTCTTTGTTTGTTATAACAATATTAGCACAGAGAAAAGGAGCTGTCAAGCATTTGAATCTGTTTTTCCAAAGTATTTTGTGCAATACATCCATACACCCCCCCTTATTAGGGCAAAATACCCAAATTCTACCTAATATATATAATAATCACGATATAACAAGCAAAAGTTAATTATATAACAAATAACACAAACGATTGACGAACACGAAATTAAACGTTATAATAATGGTGGATTTACGAAAGCGATGGTGAACAACATGCTCAACAGCAAACCGAAAACACTGTATCAGATCGTGACGGACGATATTCTGAGTAAAATCGAGCGGGGCGGTTTTTCTTTCGACCAGCCTATTTGCACGGAGAGCCTGCTGATGGAACGGCACGGCGTAAGCCGTATTACCGCGCGGCGCGCCATGACAGAGCTTGAAAACAAAGGCATTTTGTACAGAAAGCGCGGCGTTGGCAGCTTTGTGGCGCGGGATATCTACCAGCGTACCCAGCGGGTCACCAGCAATTCCAAGCTCTTCGCCTTTATTTTCCCCTTCGACGTCACAAAGAGCGGCCTGAGTGCCGCCTTTCAATCCGCCAACAATCGCCTCTTGCAAAACGGCTACGCCGCTTCCATCTATATTACCGAGGATGATGAACGCTCCCGCGGGCGCGTATTTTTGGAAAAGCTGATTGATACGGATATCGCAGGCGTGGCCTATTATCCAAAGAGTTCAAACGCCCATCTGGAGCTTTTAAACCATCTGGCTTTTCGCGGGCGGCCCGTGGTGCTCATCGATTTGCCGAGTCCCGCGCGCTATATTTCCTCCGTTACCAGCGCCAACTTCGAGGGCAGCCTGAAATTGGTACAACATCTTTTGGATTTGGGGCATCGGCGCGTCGGCTTTGTGGCAGGCCTGCCCGCAGAGGCCAGAAAAACCGTTGCCGATCGCATGGATGGCTATGTCCTGGGGCTCAGCCGCGCGGGGCTCACCCCCGATGCGAACCTCATCATGACAAACTTCACCGAGGAATTCCGAAGAAGTCCCGGCCATGATGGTTTGCCTACGCAGATGCACGAAGCCGTTCGCACCTTAAAATCCCTTGGCGCAACCGCTGTGCTTTGCGAGCATGACCAACTGGCATTTGAACTGGCCATGGCATGCCGCGACATGCAAGTCAGCGTACCCAATGATTTAAGCATATGCGGGTTTGATCATTCCGAATGGGCGCACATGCTGCCGGAAGGCATTACCACAGTGGAGCAGGATATGACAGCCGTCGGAGAAAAGGTAGCGGATTTGCTCATGGCAGGCGTGAATGCCGAGCTTGCGCCCGCGGAGCAGATCGTGGTTCCCACACGGCTCGTAATCGGCGGCACAACAGGTCCCGCGCCAATAACATAAAAGGAGGGCTTCCCCATGATTACCGCAAAAGCGCTTGAACAGACGCTGCGCAAGCTTGACAGGCTTTCCGCCATGCTGTACGAACATATCTTTCAAAAGCAGGGCGAATTAGAAGTCACCCTGTATCAGGCGGATAAACCCCTTTACAAAATCCCTGATAAGGCGCTTTTCAGCCCGCTGCCGAAAAGCTTAACGTGGGGCGGCGAAGGCGTTTACGGCTGGTTTCACGGCGCATTTACCGTGCCGGAAAGCCTTGATAATCAAGCCCTCTACCTCTTCCCCCACATCGGCTGCTATGAAGCGACGCTGTTTGTAAACGGCGCTGTCACCGCCAACTTTGCCAATCGCGAGTTGGTAGGTTCCCATGGCAACCACTATGCCAAGCCCTTCGCGATCGCTCCCCGCGCCGGGGAAGAATATATCATCGATCTGGAATGCTACGCCTTCCACGATATGCCGGGCACCCAGCCGCTCACAAACGAAAGCTTCAAGAGCTATGAGTATGCCATCGGTTCCGTGGATGTCTGCACCCGCGATGCCTTTTTGCTTGACTATTGGGCGGATTTGTCCACCCTCTTAACCCTTGTTGCGGCCCTTCCCGAAAGCGATTTTCGCCGCGCGGATGTGCTTTATACGCTGTATGAGGCGCATAACAAGCTCTACTATGATGAAAAAAGCGCCCCGGATGACGAATTTATCGCCCGCCTTAAAGAAACCCACCCTCTCCTTAAGGCGCAGCTTGAAAAGCGCAACAGCCCCAGTGCGCCTAAGGTGGGTCTCATCGGCCACAGCCACATGGATACGGCATGGCTTTGGCCCCTTTCGGAAACCGTCAACAAATGCGCCCGCACCTATGCCAACCAGCTATCGCTGATGGAAGCATACCCGCAATACCTGTTTGTGCAAAGCTCCGCCTACCACTCCGAGATGATTCGCAGGCATTATCCCGAGCTGTTTGAGCGCATGAAAGCGCGTGTTAAGGAAGGCCGCTATGAGCCCAACGGCGGCGTCTGGGTGGAATGCGATTGCAATTTAACAGGCGGCGAGGCCATGGTGCGCCAGTTCCTATGGGGGCAGCGCTACACCATGAAGCACTTTGGTTACCGCTCGGATGCTTTCTGGCTTCCCGATACCTTCGGCTATTCCGCCGCCATTCCGCAAATCATGCGCGGGAGCGGCATCAAGTACTTCTTAACAACGAAGATGGCATGGAACGATACCACTAAATTCCCCTATACCTCCTTTTACTGGCAGGGCATGGACGGCACACGGGTTTTAAGCCACCTAAACCGCATCCATGAAGGTCCGGATCCCAAATTCCTCCTGGAGATGACCTCGGGCAGCGATGCCATCAGGGAAAAAAGCTGCTCCGACATGCGCCTTCTTTCCTTCGGCAAGGGCGACGGCGGCGGCGGCCCCGAGTTTGAAATGCTGGAACGCGCCGCGCGGCTAACGGATTTGGAAGGCATTCCACGCTGTGAATACATGACCGTCAGCGATTTCATGCACAGGCTGGAATCAACCATCCGAAGCCCCTCTGTATACGCGGGAGAAATGTATCTGGAATTGCACCGCGGCACACTGACAAACCAGCACAGCATCAAGCGCAACAACCGCAAAGCGGAAATCGCCTTGCACAATCTGGAATACTTAACCGTCCGTGATGCGGTTGAAACAGGCAGCTCCGTCGGCGGCGAAAGCATTACGCCGCTGATGGAAACCCTGCTTGTGAACCAGTTCCACGATATTCTGCCCGGCACCTGCATATCAAGCGTGCACAAGGAATCCATCGCCGCCACCACTGCGCTGATTAAAAGCGCACAAGAACAAACCCACGCCCTTCTTAGCGCATCCTCGTCGGATTCCGTCAGCCTGTACAACACCCTCGGTTTTTCCCGCGGGGATACGGTTTATCTGCCCGCCCGAAGCGGTATGCGGCTAAGAGGCATGAAGCAACAGGTGTTCACCGACATGCACGGCAACAGGATGTGCGCCGTCGGCGGCATCACGCTTCCTGCCTTTGCCTCCGCGACCCTTGAATGGGAAAAGGGCGAGGCACAGGAGGCGAAAGCCCCCTTCACCTACAACGGCAGGACTCTCACCACCCCGTTTGCTGAAATCCGCTTCAACAAAAACGGCGGCATGGCTTCTTTCATCGACCGCGCCAATGGCCGCGAGCTTGTGGATGAAAAAGGGGTCGCCTTCAATACCTTCCTCATGGCGGAGGATGTATCCGCCGCGTGGGATAGCTGGGATGTGGATTCCGATATAGAAGAAAAATTCGCCGAAGCGGGTTCTCTGATCAAAAGCGAGCTCATTTCCATGGGCGCGGTGGAATGCCGCATTAGAAACACCTACGCTCTGTCGCCGCTATCCAATATGGTTCAGGATATGGTTTTTTCCGCGGATACCCCCCTTGTCACCTTCGATACCCTCATCGACTGGCAGGAGGAGCACCGCTTCTTGAAAACCGCCTTTGATACTGCGCTTGTGTGCGATGGTGTGCGCAGCGAAATTCAATTCGGCTTCCTGCGCCGCTCCAATCACCGCTCCACAGATGTGGAAAAGGCGCGATTCGAAATCTGCAACCACAAATATTCCGATTTAAGCGAAACGGGCTACGGCATCGCTCTTTTGAACGACTGCAAGTACGGCCTGAGTGTGAATGAGGGCTCCATGCGGCTATCGCTGCACAAGGGTGGCATGCTGCCCGATAAATGCGGCGATAAGGGCAAGCATGTTATGCGCTACGCTATCTTGCCCCATCACGCGGATTTCGGCGCGGAATCGGTTATTCTGCCTGCTTACGCTTTCAACTATGCGCCCGTCATCATAAAGGGCGGCAAAGACTCGCCCTCTTTGGTGAAGGCCGATTGCGCCAATGTAGTGATCGAAACCGTTAAACCCTCGGAGGATGGCGGCAGATGCTACATTTTGCGCGCCTATGAAGCGGCGGGGCAATACGCCAACGCTACCTTCGCCTTCTCCCATGATATCACCGCTCTTCACGAAACGAACCTGCTGGAAGAGCCCCTGCAGCAGCTGCCGACGGCAAATGCCTGCACCCTTGCCTTCAAGCCTTTCGAAATAAAAACCATCCGCGTTTCCTATTAACCGTTACTCAAGGAGGAAATCCATATGGGAAAGACCGCATTGGTCACAGGCGGCAGCCGCGGCATCGGCCAAGGCATCGCGCTGACACTGGCCGAACAAGGGTATGATGTCGCCATCACCTACTCAGGTTTTATAGAAGGCGCGTTGGAAACGCAAAAAGCCATCGAAGCCATGGGTCGCCGCTGCGAGGTGCTCCAGGCTTCCCTGGAGGTGGAAGGCGTGCCCGAACAAATGGTGCGCACGGCCTACGAGTTGATGGGGCATTTGGATGTACTGGTCAACAACGCGGGGCGGGATGGCCGTCATTCGGTTTTAACCGCTACCCGCGAGGATATGATGCGCCTTTTAAATACTAATTTCATGGGCTATTTCCTCGCCGCAGGGGAATGTGCGCGGCTCATGGTGCGGGATAAAATCCGAGGCAGCATTATTTTCATTACCTCCACCCGCGGCGACAGCGTCCATCCCGATGATTTTATTTACGGCGCTATCAAGGCGGCCATCTTCCGCGCCTCAAAATCCATGGCGCTGGATTTGTCCCGTTACGGCATCCGCGTGAACTGTGTGGCTCCCGGGGCGACCAAGGTGCGCAGCCATTTCCCGCCCGAAGGCGTCAAGAGCGGCGAAATATTCAATGGCAGGCCCTACTACCCCATCGAGGATACCATCCCCTTAGGCCGTATGGGTCTGCCGCGGGATGTAGGCGAAGCAGTGGCGCTATTGGCAGGCGAACGGGGCAGCTATATCACAGGCACGGAAATCCGCGTAGATGGCGGCCTGGTGCTGCCGGGGGCCCCTGAATGGTTCGCCCCTATGGAGTGGGCCAACGCCGCCTGGCACGAAAAGCACAGGGAACGCGCCATGGAAATGCTCGACGAGGAAGAAAAGAAATCATGATGGAAAAGCTCGTTATCGGCACCTATTGCCATGGCGGGGAGAACAGCCTGTTTTCTGCCGCCTTCGATGAAACCACGGGGCGGCTTTCGCTTACGGGCGGCTGCGCGCTTGTTGACGATCCTTCCTATCTGGTGCCGGGAAAAGACGGCACCTTGTATGCCGTCAGCGAAACGCAGGATTTTGAAGCAAAAAAAAACAGCGGCGGCATCGCCGCACTGAAGAAAGCAGGCGATGGCTTTCAGCTGCTTGCCGCCGAGCCCACTTTGGGAAGCGCCCCCTGTCATCTTGTTTTCAATGCGGATGAAAGCATGCTCTATGTTTCCAACTACATGGGCGGCAGCATCAGCGTTTTTGAAACAATGCCAACGCTGCGGCTCACTCAAACAATCCCTCACCACGGCAGCGGTCCAAATGAAAAAAGGCAGGAAAGCGCCCATGTGCATTTTTGCGGCTTTGCGAGCGAAAGCCTTTTCAGCGCGGATTTGGGGCTGGATACACTCAAATGCTACCATCCTTTTAAAAACACGCTTATTCCCGATGCATCAGGCGATATTTGCCTAAAAAAAGGCTCGGGGCCGCGGCACTTTATTTTAAGCACGCTCTATCCGAATACCCTTTTTGTCGTATGCGAGCTCAGCAACGAAGTGATGATGGTAGATATAAGTGCGCCCGGCGGCACGCTTTTGCAAACGCTCTCCACCCTGCCGACGCCTTCAAACAGCACCTGCGCCGCCATCAAGCAATCCGCGGATGGGCGCTTCATCTTCGTCTCCAACCGCGGCCACGACAGCATTGCCGTATTCAAGCTGGCTGAAGGCAAACGGGAAATGACCCTTTATGATATCGTCAAATGCGAGGGCCTCACGCCGCGGGATTTTTTAGTGCTTGATCACCACCTGCTCATTTGCAATCAGGACAGCAACGACATCACTGTTTTCACCTTTGATTCAAAAAGCGGGAAGCTTTCCTTCACAGGCGAGAGAACCCTTGTGAAAAAGCCCGTATGTATTATTTCGGCAACATGACGCTGACGCCCATGGCAAAATCCCCCGGCGCAAGACACGGATTCGCGCGGAGCAATGCGGCAATCGGCGCGTTGAATTTCAGCGCGACAGCCTCCAAATTCTCGCCCTCCAAAAGGCAGTAACTGTCAGGCAACGCGCAAGCAAGGCTTTCGTCGGGCATATTCAATACCTGCCCTTGTGCAAGTTCGTTCAAATCCTGATCGGGGTTTGCCATCTGAAGCGTATGCAGGTTCATGTTATGCGCCAACTGAATATCAGCGATGGTCTCCCCCTCGGCAACCGTCACTTGCGTGGTTTCTTTTTCTGTCGGCGGCGCTTCCCGCGGCTCCTCCCCCGGGATTATAAGCACATCCCCCACCATGAGCCTGGATGGATTGATAGCGGCATTCGCCTCCAAAAGCGCTCTTAAAGGCACGCCCAGACGGTGGCTGATAAGATAGAAGCTGTCCCCTTTTTTTACAGTATAACGGTTGATTGTTTCCTGCGGCATAAAGAATCCCTCCCGGCGTTTTTCCCTATAGGATATGCGCGGGGAGGGATTTTTAAAACGCGAACAGGCTTAAGAAAAGCAAAACATAAATGATCGCGCCGGCATACTGGAAAAAAATGCCGCGCACGGCGCGCATCATTTGAAGACCGAACAGTCCAAGGCCAAGAAAAATCGCGCTCCATGCCAAAAACGCGTTCATCCCGGCGGATTTGGGAAGAAAAAGAGAATACGCCGCCTGCCCCGCCCATGCTGCCAAAACGCTGATAAGAGACGCTACAGATCCGCTGAAGACGAGGCGTGTGGCATGCCGCGCCGCGCGAAGCGGATTCCCGTACCACAGGTTGTGCCGCTTTTTCACTGGCAGCAATCCCCATAACCCCACGTTTACACACAGGAAGACCACGCTTAAAAGCGCCCGAGCCCCGGGCAGCGGCCGCAAACCCACAAGCAAGCCGCAAGCAAGGCTGTACGGCATGGCGAATCTTGTGAGCCTAAACGCCACATCAGCGGCATAATCCCGTTTTACCCTCCCATGCGTTATTCTATGCGCGGAAACAAAGGCTTGAGCACGCAAAAAATCAGGTTCCCGTCGGGGTATTCATGGGCGCTACGCGATCAATCAACACGCTTACCTTTTCTCTTACGTCTTCCAATGTCGTCCCCGCGTCATCAAGGCTTGTCTTAATTTCTTCAATCTGCTTGATGATCTCGGGATCGTTCGTTACACCCACCCTGTCGATGCCCGCTTTAACCGTGCCGATACGATCCGCCACCATATCCGTAAATCTTGTGGTCAGACCGCCCTTGTACTGGCTGTCAAAGGTGACGCCCACTATGGCCATTTTGCCGATGACAACGGAAACCGCCGTATCCACTTCGCTGAGCTTTTCAATTTCAGCATCCGCTTTGTCTGATACGGTTTTCGATTCGGGCACGGTCATGACGCCATTCATATCAACGGTGGGTGTGGGCGCGGCTGTGGCCGGGGGCATGGTGATAACGGGTGACGGGCTGGGTATCATGCTTGGCGAGGGTGACGGCAGCACATCCGCATTGGTTGCGCAGCCTGTCATCAATGCCAGCGCAGATGCACACAGCAGGATGAGAGTCCATTTTTTGTTCAAAGCAATCGCCTCCTCGCGGCTATTGTGCGCAGGAAGCAGAGCGGTTATCAAAGTCAAACCATGGAAACACTATTTCCAGCTTTCATACAGTCTGGCGATCACTTGCTCGATGGGCGCTTTTTTAATTTCCACATCCAAAACACCGTCGCTTTTCGCTAAAAACCCCATCATCTCTCTAATGGGCGTCTTCAAAACGTCCATCTCGAATTCAAAAACGCCTGCATTGCCGGAAAGCAGCGTGGCACCGGGCAGGCTCGGCATGCTGCCGTTATCTGTCGTCACGGTAACGCGAGTCAGGCTGCCTGTTGTTTGCCTCAATCCATCAAAATTTCCATCATAGGCTATTTTGCCTGAAGAAATCATAAGTATACGCTGCGCCATTTCCTCCAAATCATCCATGTCGTGGCTCGTAACGATGATCGTCACGTTTTTTTCGCCATTGATTTTTTTCAAAAAATCAATCATCTGCCGCTTGGCCACCACATCCAGCCCCAGCGTTGGTTCATCCAAGAGAATCAGCTCGGGGCTATGCAAAAGCATCATGGCTAAATCGGCGCGCATGCGCTGCCCGAGGCTCAATTCACGGGCAAAGGTTTTTAAAAGCGGTTTTAAAGAAAGCAGTTCAATTACCATTTCCAGGTTTTCGTCGTAGGTCTCCTTTTGAATATCCCAAACGACTTTCTTCCATTCGAAGCTCTGCATAATCGGATGATCCCACCAAAGCTCCGTGCGGTTGCCGAACAGGATGCCGATTTTTTTCATGAGCGCCTGCCGCTTCTTTTGTACATCCTCACCAAGCACGGTGATTTCGCCGCAATTCGGCACAAGCATGCCTGATAAAAGCCTCATCGTCGTGCTTTTCCCCGCGCCGTTGGGCCCCGCGTAGGCGACAAACTCGCCTCTTCGCACATGAAACGAGACATCCTCAAGGGCCGTAATAACGCGCTTTTCGGGCTTGAAAAGATTCCGAATCAAGTTTTTTCCCGTTGTCTCTCTTTGCCATTGGGTAAAGGTTTTGGTTACGCCCATTAAGCTAACGGCGGAATCCGTATGGTACATATCGGTTCGCTCCTTTTTGAATGTAATAGCGCATCCCTCTTTTAAAAAAGTGCCCCGCCGTAAGCGCAAGCAAAAGCGCGAAGAAAAGCGGGTAATATTCGCCTAAATAAAATGGCGGCTTACCAAGCAGGCACATAGCAGGGAACCAGGCCATCAGTCCCTCGGGCAGGAAGGTAAGCAAGGGGATTTGAATGAATTTCGGCATACCCGATAGGGGGAAGGTGCTTAAAAACCATGTTTCTTCAATGGCTGTGGTGGATATTTCCTCTGCCGCCACAGGCGCGTAAAAGGTGATGGATGCCACCAGGTATGATCGCGCGACGATGATTGCAAGCGTCACAATCACGCTTCCCAAAAGTGCCAGTACCCACCCTATTGAAATACGCATTTGCATTCTCTGAACGGCAACACCCGTCATGATGATCCCAATGATGAGGTTGCCGCCGCCTGTAAAGGGCATGAAACCCGATGTTAAAAGCTGCTTAGGCAAAGACAACGGCTGAATGAACAAATGCTCCAACTGCCCACGCCCGATGATTCTGGAAATATGAAAATTATTCCCCGAACCAAAGACGATGAACAGCCCTGTTACCAACGTGGAATAAGCCATCATAAACAGAATTTCATCCGTGCTCATACCGCCGATGCCACCGAAGCGCACAGCGATTAAAAGCATGCCCGATACTGCCGAAAGATTCGAAATCACATCCGCAGCCATGGCCGTCAGCGCAAATTTTGTATCGCGCAGGAACCACATCAAATCCAGCTTGGCGGAGATTAAAAACAGCTTCAAAATGCGTTTAGCCCCCATAGCTCACCATTCCTTCCTTTGATTTTTTCAGCACGAAAAGCGCCACAGGCCACAGGATCACATTCCAAAACACCTGCACTAAAAGCGTTCGCGGCACATTGGCAGCGCCCACAAAAATGGAAAGGGGCGCGCCGCCGAGAGAAGCGAAGGGCTGATAGGCCATCAATTCGGCAAGACCCCATGGCAGCAGCCGAATGGGGATGACCGTGCCCGCAAGCACAGCGGTAATCGCCGCGCGAATGCGGCCGATGAGCCAATTCATGTTGCGAAGCTTAATGGACAGGCAGGCGAACAGAAAATCCACCGCGAAGCCCAGGGATACGCACAAAAGCAGGCTTAATAAGAACAACGGTGAAGACGGCATAAGACTCACACCCAAAAGCGGCGCAATAAGCGCCATGGGCAATGAAAACAAAAGCAACATAGGCATCCATCCGCCGATGGTTTGCGCCATCAATTGCCCAATTACGGAAAGGGGACGGGAATACAACTTTAAAAGCACGCCATCCGATAGCCAGCCGGAAGCCGGTGTTTTCACGACCAGCATATCAGCGAGCAGCGCACTTAAGTAAGTGTAGGTGAGCATCTGTTCGAGTGTCATATCCACCTTCGCGCCGGACAGCATGACCACGCGCCAAAGGAAAATAAGCGGAACGAGCGTCACGGCCTTAATCAGCACATCAGGCAAAAGATATAGGATGCCGCCATTCGTCTTTTCTGTAAAGGACAAATACGCGGTGCTCAGATATCGGTTCAAAAAATTTCATCTCCTTATAAAAAATACCCGGGCATTTCTGTGAATGCCCGGGTGTGCGTCTATTCAGGCCTTTTATAAGGCCGAACAAGGCGAGAGGCATTCAATAAAAATGGGCAGACCCGTCCCGTGAACGCCGAAAGTGGCGCAAACGGCAGGCGAAAGGGCATACTTCGCCCTTGTGAGCGTATTGTTGAATGCGTAGCCTTGTATGCATTCACACTTTGTGAACACCGCTTTCCCGTTGGCAAACATGGTCATCTTCAACCCTCTCACCTCCTTTTATATTCTTGCTCCAATCTTAGCATGGTGTTCATACAAAGTCAATCACTTTACCTGCTCCAGAATCAACTTCATGACCGCTTCCGTCCCTTCCGCAGCGGGCTGTGCCGCCATGGTCGCTTCAAGTGCGTGGCGGTCGCTATACAGCGCGTCTATGGCCTTAATCAGGGATTCTTTTGTTAAATCGGCTTGCGAAAGCACATGGCAAAGTCCGCGCTTTTGCAGGCTTTCCGCGTTTAAAATTTGATCCCCGCGGCTGGCTCCCATAGGATAAGGCACGAGCAGCATAGGCTTTTTCAGCGCGTGAAACTCGCAGATGGCATTGCTGCCCGCGCGGGAGAGAATCAAATCTGTTGCCGCCAGCGCATCGGGCAATTCATCGGACAGGTATTCTGTTTGCTTATAATAGGGTGTGCTGTTCAAAGCCTCCTCCACATTGCCTTTTCCGCACAAATGGAAAACGAAATAGCGTTTCGTCAATTCCGGCAACGCCTCACGCAAAACGGCGTTTACGCTCTGAGCACCCTGGCTGCCGCCCATCATCATCAAAACGGGGCGGTCGCCGTCGGCTCCCATCAGGCTCAAGCCCTTGGCGCGGGAGCCTTCAAACAGGCTTTCGCGAAGGGGCGTCCCTGTTAAAACCGCCTTATCGCCAATGGCTTTCTTGCACTCGGGAAAGGTGACGGCAATTTTTTTGCAGAATTTGATGCAGATACGGTTCGCCAGGCCGGGCGTCAAATCGCTCTCGTGGCAGATGGCAGGTACGCCGTTCAGCCACGCGCCGATGACCACGGGCACAGCCACAAACCCGCCCTTTGAAAAAAGCACATCGGGCTTCAGCTTGCGAATGAGGCCAAAGGCTTGAAAAGCGCCGTACAGCACCTTGAAGGGATCCTTAAAATTCTCTATGGAAAAATAACGGCGCAGCTTGCCTGATTTAACGGCATGGTATGTGACCCCGGGGATTTTTTCTATCAGCCCGCGCTCAATGCCCTTTTCCGTACCGATATAATGAATATCAAACCCCAGCGCAAAAAGCTTCGGAATCAGCGCCAAATTCGGCGTCACATGGCCCGCCGAGCCACCGCCCGTTAATACAATGCGTTTCATTCCCCGTCCTCCTTCGGATTAAGCCATAGGCATTATAGCACGTCTTTATCCTATTGTACATTTCCCGTTTCTTTTTCATACCCGCTTGCAAGGTTTTCACGCAATCGTTATACTAAAGAGGGAAGGAAGTGTCTTTATTTGAAATATGTTTTAATCATAGGCGATGGCATGGCGGATGAACCCATCGCGGCATTGAATAACAAAACACCGCTTGGTTTCCTGGATTTGGACGGCTTCGACCGTTTGGCATCCACTGAAATCGGGCTTTGCCAAACCGTGCCCGAAGGCGTGCCGCCGGGGAGCGATACGGCCATCCTGAATATATTCGGCTGTGATCCGCGGAAGTATTACACGGGTCGTTCTGTTTTGGAGGCGGCAGGCGTGGGCGTTTTGCTAAAAGAAGGCGAGGTGTCCTTCCGCGTAAACCTCTGCGCCCTTCACGCAGAAGACGACGCACTCATGATTGACAGCCACTCGGGTGGCGGTATCGAGGGCGATGAAGCGGAAACGCTCATGAAGGATTTAGCGAAGGATGATCGTTTCATGAAAATCGCGGATGAGTTGGGCATGGTATTCCATATCAGCCGCACATTTCGCCATATCGGTGTTTTAAAAGGCCCCATTGCCGAAACCGCCGTGTTTGATACCATGGAGCCGCATAATATTTTGCAAAGGGATATCTCCCCTTACTATCCCAAGGGTGCCTGCGCAGACAAGCTGACAGCGCTCATGAAAACAAGCTATGCCGTTTTGAAGGATCATCCCATTAACAAAGTGCGCATAGCCCGTGGCGAACTGCCCGCCAACATGATCTGGCCCTGGGGCGCGGGCCGTGCCGCCATACTGCCTGATTTTAAAGAAAAGTACCACCATTCGGGCAGCGTCATCAGCGCGGTGCCGCTAGTATGGGGCATCGCGAACCTGTCGGGGCTTCCCGCGCCCAAGGTTCAAGGCGCAAACGGCGAGCTGAACACCAATTACGAAGGCAAGGTAGCCGCCGCGCTTAAGAGCCTTGAAAACGGCGATGATTTTGCGGCCATCCATGTGGAAGCGCCGGATGAAATGTCCCATGCGGGGGACTTGGAAAAGAAGCTGGAGGCGCTGCGACGCTTGAATGAACGCGTCATCAAGCCCCTGCTTGAAAAGCTGCCCGCCTTTGGCGATTTCAGGCTTTTGTTTTTAAGCGACCATCCGACCCTTCTCTCCACCCGCACCCACGACGGAAAGCCCGTTCCATATGCACTTTTCGACAGCCGAAGGGATACGGGCAAAAAAGCAAAGTTTGATGAAGCCCATACCGCCAAAGGCGTGTTTATTGCCGCGGGCGATGCGCTCATGAGCAGGCTGTTCGAAGCGGAATAACCGCTAATCAAGCAGGCTTTCCGCGCCGGTTTTCAATTTATCCAGTGTTTGATACAGCGCGCCCACCACAGCCTTGCCGTCTGACTGTATGGCGACGGCATTTTCGCTGTCCAAGGTGAAGCCGATTTGAACGAACGGCGCAAGCGGCTCTGCCTTGAAGCGATACAGCGGCTTGCCCGTTTCAATATTCAGCACAATGGCCTCCGTGCCTGTTTGTGTGAGCACCATAGCAAGCTCACCTCGGGGATCAATTTCGAGCTGTCTGAGGGGCGCATCGGAAAGCGAAAGCACATACCGCACCTGTCCCAATGCCATATCGTACGCCATCAACCTGCCATCATATCCCGCGCTGAGCATTATTTTATCCGTCATAATCATATCATTTACGATCGACCAGTGCTCACTGATGCCCGCAATGGGCGCGGTGTCGCCTGCTAAATCCCACATTTCAATAAACCCATCCGCCAAGGGCATCGCCACAAAGCGTCCCGTAGGGTCGCTGTAAAGCCGCTGAATGTAGAGCGGGCTTTCAACCCCCGCAAGATGCTTTGTACCGATAACCGAAGCATACTCCGTACTCTGCGTGTAGCGCAAGGTTTCATAAAGGGGCTGCTCATAATGGTCCATCATCACGGCGGTGGCGGTTTCCGGCGTACCGTACAATTCGGCAGCGCCCTTTACGGTATTCGTAATCAGCCGCTTGCCATCGTGCCGAAAAGCGCAGGAGGTGACCGCCACACCTTCCAAATCTGTCTTAAGCGTGCCTTTTTTAGTTTCGAAAACAGCGATTTTGTCCGTCACGGCAACCAGATAGAGACCATCGGGGCTATATTGGCAATTAAGAACAATATTCGTTTCCGCAAGCGTCATTTCAAACAGGAGCGCGCCTGTTTTCGCATCCAGCACCTTTTTGCCAATCACCAGCTGCTCCCCATCGGGGGAGAACAAGGCATCGCAAAAGAGCCCGTCCTCCAAGGGCACGCTGAAAACCACCTTGCGGGCGCTTAGATCCCATACCACGGCTTCATCGTAGCAAACCCCGGCCAGATACGCTCCATCGGGCGAAAATGCCCAATGACGGTACGCCTTGATTTCGCTCGGCAATGTGAATTTTTCGCCTGTTTCGGTATTGAACACGTAAAATTCATCCATCAATTCCACGATGGGTGCCGCCAGCCTGCCATCGGCACTCAGGGTGGTTTCGTCGCTCAAGGAGGTAAACCTTAAATCCTCCGCCCCTGCCAAAATGCGTTTTTCATCTGTACTAAAGTGCCATATAGCAAGCATCGGGCCATCTGATGCCAAGCCTCTTGGCAAATCAAGAAGAATTTCCGAATCGGATATGAATTGCGCACCTGTAATATTCAGCGACAAACCGTTTTCCACCTTGATTTCCGCCGCTTTTTCCCGTGAACCGTCCGCTCGCCAAACGCTGACAGTGCTGTCCCAATGGGAAGCCGTTAAAAAATGCTGCCCATCGGGAGAAAAGGCCGTAAAATCCAGCGACTGCGTATTATCCGTAACCGTATACAGAATTTGCAGGGTTTCCGCGCTGATGACGGCGGCGCTGTTGCCGCCGATAATGCCCAAAATGAGGCTGTCATCCGGCGAATAGAGGAGGCTGCCCAATCTCCGCCCGCCATTTGCCACGGCGGAAAGCACCTCAAACCCTTGAGTATAGGTCGCCGCTTCCAGAGATGCCGCCACCTGTTTTTGAAGATCGGGTTTGCCGCCCGGATAAAGCCCTACATACCGTTCGTAGGCATCAAGGGCGTATGCCGCGCCTGAAAGCCTGTCCTTTTCCGCCGTGGCGATCAAAGAACGGCCACTCAACAGCCCTATTTCATTTTCAACAGCCGTTACACGCTGCTTTTCTGTCTGCGCCGCCTGATATACCGCCATGCCGGCAAAGGCAGCAAATACCGCCGCTGCAGCCGCGATCAGGCGAACCTTGCGACGCTGATACCGCCTGAACAAATCATCATACGGAACATTCAATATCTGGGCGATAAGCCGCAGTTTTTCCCCGCGCAGCTTGATAAGCGCGCCGAAGGTGGTCTTCGCGCATACGTTGGCGGCCAAGGGCTCCTTACCCTCTTTGAGCAAAATCGCCGGGAAGGATTCCTTGGGGTTACCCTCGGTTAATACCGTAAGCACCCTTTCCCGCCCGTGGCATTCGATAAAGTATTCAATTTCCTTCATGCACCAGGGGGAGTCCTTCAGTGTGGGCGAAGCGATCACAATCAGCCAGCGGGATGCCTCAATCGCCTTTTTGATGCCCTGCTCCAGATCATCGGAAAGCGGCAGCTCCTCCCGATCCCGAAAGAGCTTGTTCAGCTTTTTGCGCCCCACTCTTTTTTGCAGGGTTTTCGGAACATGATAACGTTCCAGCTGATTCATCAGCGCCTTGGCAACGGCCATATCCCGCTTATTATGCCGATAGCTGATAAACGCTTCAAACTGCAAATTTTCCTGCGGCATTTGAATGCCTCCTTTTGTGCGCTTTTCTTTTATTGTAGCACAAGCAGGCATGAAAAAAAAGCGTCTGAATAAAGCGCGCACAAAAGAAAAAATCTCGCCCGAATGCAAACATTCGGGCGAAACGCGCTAAGTGTAGCCTGTAAGCCGAGTTCTGTCATTGA
>JGI994J12354_10000795_pt1 | contig 31884 bp, 30 predicted proteins | sample IntmicLarv3ML3BL_FD_12354 | JGI IMG/M metagenome (IMG submission 12354) | reverse complement strand
AAACTATCAAAACATTGTCCTTTTATACCTCGATTAAAATCCCTGGTTCATGCCGAAAATAGCGATAGTGGGAGGCACGGGCATATACAACCCCGACTCTTTTGAGACAATAAAGACCGTTTTTCCCGATACTCCGTTCGGAAAACCATCGGACGAGATAATGATAGGTAAGATCGCCGGGGTCGAGATCGCTTTCCTGTTCAGACACGGGAAGTCTCATCAGCATCCTCCCAGTTCCGTTCCGTACAAAGCCAATATGTGGGCACTGAAAGAACTCGGGTGCGAGTACATCATATCCGCATGCGCGGTCGGTTCATTGAAACTCGAATATGCGCCCGGTGATCTTGTGATACCCGATCAATTCATTGACTTTACAAAGAAGAGAGAATACACATACTTCGATAAGAAGACCGTGCACATATCCATGCCCGATCCCTTTTGCAACTACCTGAACGGGATATTCGAGGATACCGCGAAAAGCATGGGAATCAAATACCACATGGGAGGAGCTTATGTCTGCATAGAAGGTCCGAGATTCTCCACCAGGGCCGAAAGCAATATGTTCAGGCAGTTCGGCGATATCATAGGCATGACCGTGGTTCCCGAATGCCAATTGGCAAGAGAATTGGGTATGTGCTACTGCAGTCTCGCAACGATCACCGACTATGATGTCTGGCACAACGAAGATGTGAGTATCGAGATCGTGATACGAACAATGAATGAATGCTTAACAAAGGTACTGAAGCTTCTGGAATTGGGATTACCGAAGATAGATAAGAAGGACTGTACCTGCATAGATGCCGCAAAGGGTTGCGGCGCAATATGATCTCATGCGCATAACGTTCAAAGGTACCGTTCAGGGAGTGGGGTTCCGTCCGGCAGTATATCGTACCGCAACGGCTCTCGGATTACACGGGAGAGTGTGGAACAGCGGCTCCGATGTCATCGTGGAAGTGAACAATGGGGATGCATTCCTCAGTGCCTTCCTTTTCAACGTACCGCCTTTGGCCGTGATAGAGAAAATAGAAAGATCAGATGCCTCTTTGAACGACACGAACGGATTTTTCATAGCGTCTTCCGAAGACGGCAGCAAAGAGGTCTCCATCCCCTCGGACATGGCACTGTGCGATAACTGCCTAAATGATCTGAGAATGGGAAGACGAAAAGGGTATGCCTTCACTTCATGTACCAACTGCGGCCCGCGTTTCACTCTTTTGTCGGATCTGCCTTACGATCGTTCATCAACCTCGATGAAAGGATTTGCACTATGTCCGGAATGCCTATCGGAATACGCTGACCCCGATGACCGAAGATTTCACCATCAGACTATCTGTTGTCCGAAATGCGGACCCTCTTACAGCCTGATAGACGCCCATGGGAACCGTATCGAAGGGGATCCCGTCAAATCGTTCTCGGATATCCTATCTTCAGGAAAGATCGGAGTGATCAAGGGCTGGGGCGGGATGCATATCTGCTGTACTCTCGAAAACCTGCAGAAAATGCGAAAATGGTACGGAAGAGAACAAAAACCCTTTGCAGTGATGGTCAGAGACCTGACCTCCGCAAAAAAATACAGCGATCCGAGTGAGGCCGAATGCGTGCATCTGATGTCGCCACAGAAACCGATAGTCTTGGTCAAAAAGAAAAGATCGGATATCACGGAATTGGCATCACCGGGATTGGACAACATCGGATTGTTCCTGCCTTACACCGGGATCCAACATCTTTTGTTCGACATGATGGATAACGATGCACTTGTCATGACCTCTGCCAATCTTCCGAAAGAACCCATGATCCTGGATGACGAGTTGGTGATGAGACTGAATGCGGATGCGTATCTCCTCCACGATCAACCCATAATGAACCGTGCAGACGACAGCGTCATACGTTTCTTCAGGGAAAAACCCGTGTTCATAAGAAAGTCGAGAGGACATGTCCCCTCCTTCATTCCCATTGACCTAAAGGGTTCGGTGGTTGCGGTAGGTGCACAGGAGAATCTTACGGGTTCTGTTGCAACGAACGGACGAATACATATGACCCAGCATATCGGCGACGGAGAAGGTTTCGGTGTTATCGATTATCTTGATGAGGCAATACGATCCGATATGAGACTTCTCGGTTGTACTCCTCAGGCGATTGCTATGGATCTCCATCCGAACTATTCCAATCGCATTCTTGCAAAGGATCTCGCCTCGGAATATGGTTCCGAACTCATAGAAGTGCAGCATCATTGGGCACATTCTGCCGCGCTGATGGTAGAGAACAAGGTCAACGAAGCTGTCGTATTGGCACTTGACGGAACCGGCCACGGTGATGACGGGAACGCATGGGGTGGAGAGGTTCTCTATACGGAGTTGGACTCTTACAAAAGGATCGCCCATATGGAATACGTTCCCCTCTTGGGATCGGAAAGAGCCTTATACGATCTCAGAAGGCTGAAATTTGCCATCGATCTCATGAACGGAGTAGAGAACACTTCATTCGATGAAAAAGAATCCGATATCCTAAACAAGATGATGAACAAAAGTGTGAAATGCTCCTCGATGGGCAGATTGATGGACGCACTCTCATTCACGCTTGGAGTATGTTCGATACGCACCTACGACGGGGAACCCGCGATGAAATTGGAACCTCTGCTCGCACGGGGAAGATTGATCTCGGGATTCGAGACCGAAAGAAAAGGAAACATCATTCAAACATCCGATCTCTTTTCCAGGATCAAAGACCAGGACCCTGCGGATATTGCTTATTCCGTTGTGTACAATGTCATGAAAGAACTTGTGGAAAGTGCGATCGAATGTGCCGATGATAACGGGATCGAGAACATCGGAATAACCGGCGGCGTCTCCTACAACTCCACCGTTTACGATATGTTCTCCGATTTGGCCTCCGATTCGGGACACGGATTAATATTCCACGAAAGCGTTCCCAATGGTGATGGCGGAATATCTGTGGGGCAGGCCGCGATCGCGCTGAAAATGATACAATGAATACTTTATTCGTGCTGCTTGACGGGATGGAAGACGATCCCAATCCTATGTTCGGAGGTAAGAAACCGTATGAGGTCGCAAAGATGCCTTTTATGTATTCCATTGCAAAACATAAGATGTACACCACGGGCAGAGGATACACCCACCTGTTCCTGAATGAATTCTTCACGGGATGTCCGCCCACGTCATCGAGGGCTGCCATCGAAGCAATGGGCCTCGGTCTTGACATGAGCAACGGACGCAACGCGTACCGCCTCAGTCCGGCAAAGATAGAGGATGGGATGATCAGATGGTCGTATCATGCGCACGTATTCTGCGACCGATTGATGGAGACCATCAACATGAATCTTCACATCCTTGAAAAGTATGATCCGGAGATCGCTTTTTTCCTCAACGGAAGAGCGGTCCTCACCATGAAGTACGACGAAGTGCCGGAACTTCCCGCTCCGCCGGTCGATGCTCCCTTCACGGAAGTGCCCGGTGACCTGGGAAAATTCGTTATGAAGGTTGCAGAGGACATGGAAGGGATCACAGACTACCCCTGGGGATGCGGAAATCTCGGTCATCTGTCCCCTCCGTTCCCCTGTATCGAAAAGATGTCCGCCATATCGGACAGCCCCACAGCGTTGGGGGTTGCCGCGTCCCTCGGGCACGATATCCATCTCATTGACGATCTTGAAGAAAGGTTCCCTCTCGCCCGAGACCTGTTGAAGGATGGCAATGTCTTCCTCCATATCGATGAGGTGGATGAGTACAGCCATCAAAAGGATCCGATGAAAAAGATAGCCGTCCTCGAACGCACGGATCAACTGATGTCGAAATATTTCGGTGATGTTGAACGGATAGTATATTTTGTTGACCATGGGACCTCTTCCATTTCCGGGGAGCATCTCCTGATGAATGTTCCGTTTTGGACCAATATCGAATGCGGTATGACCGACGGAGAGTTGATAACACTCTCCGAAGTGATACCCCAACTCTTCAATCAGAAATGATACCGTTGCATGACAAGATATTAAATATTAAACCAAATAGCGTCCTCAATGGAAATACTCTCACCTGCCGGTTCTCCCGAAGGACTTGCCGCTTCTGTCAAAGGCGGATGCGATGCTGTATATCTCGGAGGCAAAGCCTTCGGTGCCAGAGCATTCTCTGATAATTTCACCGACGCGGAACTCGAAGGCGCGGTGAATTATGCTCATAACAATAATGTCAAAGTTTATGTCACAGTCAACACTTTGATCAAGGATAACGAGATGGCAGATGCCGTTTCCTATGTGAAATTCTTAAAGGATATTCATGCCGATGCCATTTTGATACAGGATCTGGGTCTATTGAAGGCGATAAAAAACATCGATATCGATAAACATGCCTCGACTCAAATGGGCATCCATTCGGCCTCAGGTTTGGAATGGTGTGCGGAGAACGATATCTGCCGTGCAGTCCTTTCGAGAGAACTTACTTTCGAGGAACTCACAAAGGTCGTGAAGGATTCTCCGATAGAGACGGAAGTATTCGTCCAGGGTGCGATGTGTTACTGCGTTTCTGGAGGATGTCTATTCTCCAGCATCGTTGGAGGCCGCAGCGGTAACAGAGGCCAATGCGCCCAACCTTGCCGAAAGACCTACACCAAAGACGGGAAAGAAGGATACCTTCTGAGCAGTGCGGACCTGTACGGGGTCGAATGGCTCGACCGTCTGAGATCGATAGGCATCAACGCGGTGAAGATCGAGGGCCGTATGAGGAGTCATGCATACGCCTACCTTTCCACAAAAGTATTTTCTTCGGCGAATAAAGGTATCGTCGAGACCGAGACCGCGGATCTTTTGAAAACGGTATTCAACAGAGGATTCTGTGAAGGTTACTTACCCGGCGTTATTTCTCCCGTTCAATACAAATACGCAGACAACAGAGGATTCCTTCTCGGAGAGACCAAGATCGTGAACAGAAAACTGGACCTTTCCGATCTTGACGAGACCGTGAATCTCAAGGACGGAATATCAATATTCAAAGGCAAGGATAAGATCGGCGGATTCAAGGTGAACGGATTGGGCATGGTCACAGTGCCTTTCAAGATGCCGGACGGAAAGTATGAGATCTACAGAACATACGATCCGCGCATCGACACGATAAAGAATCTTGTCGGCGCACCGCCAAAACTCAACGGATCGAAGAACAGATCGCCGATATTGCGAACACTGCCCGCGGTGAATCGTTCTGCGAAAAAACCCGAGTTGTCATTCTACATCGGTTCCTTGAAGAATCTGGATGCTGTCAAAAAATACGCTGACAGAGTATATTTCGATATCAACGAACACTCGGAGGAGGCACAACGCATATGCTCGGAGAACAATATCGAATTTGTCCTTAACCTTCCCCGATTCTCTTCCTCGGACGATCTGGATATTCATTCCGAATCCGTGATGGTCAATAATCCCGGACAATATTATGCCAACAAAGAACGAAAAATATTCGGCAGCCATAACATGAATCTGTTCAACTCCGATTTCCCCTCGTTCATGTACCAAACAACAGCTTCTCTCGAACTGTCCAAGAATGAGACCCGGATCCTTTCCGAACACTATCCCGGAAGGATCGAGGTCATGGTATTCGGAAGAACGGAGATCATGTGCACAAGGGACCCCAACATGAGCGGCGGCATCCTGATCGATGACACCGAACGCCAATTCCCTGTGTACAAAGATACGTTCGGGTTATCTCATATCCTGAACTCGTCCGATCTGATGTTGCTTCCCTACCTCGATGATCTGCGTCACATGGGTATCGATTCTTTCGGCATAGATCTGAGGAAGCGCCCCACGAGACTCGCGGAGATAGTTGCAGAAGCGTTCGCAAAGAACGATCTCGACAAAAAAGGCAAGATAACGGAGATGTGCGGTGCCATCAATTACGGACACTATCTGCGCGGTGTAAGTTAACTGTATATTTTCCGGTATTAAACCTACCTCTTCATTTTCCAATTATGAAAATGAATAAAAGAGGGGATCTCGGATTTCCCGAGGCCATCATGGCCGTTATGCTCGTAACCCTCGCGCTGTCTGCGTACATGGGCGTATTCATGCTGAGTACGATGAATGATGAGGGAGACCACGCTTTCATCGACAGAAGCGTAACGGATAAACTTACGGTGGAATACGACGTGATAACAGGTGACATGATCTCCGAACTCGAGAGAATGACTGTACAGAAAGGATACAGAGGGGTCACCGTCCGATGTTACATCCCTTCGCATCCCATAGACTCGATTGAATTCACTGTCGGGAATATGGAAGGAAAGATCACAAGCGAAAGATTCCTCAGAACACTGAACACCAACGACGGACGTATACTTCCCGCTGTCTTTGAGGTGGGAATATGCGCATAAAGAACAAAAAGGGAATGACCGCAATGATCGATGCGATGATATTCATCGTGGTCATGGGCTTGGCCGTTGCGGCGTTATGTTACATCCAAAGTGACAACGATAACGAGAATGATGCTTCGGACATCGTTGACAGATTGTTTCATTCGAAGATGAGGATCGACGATATCATGGAAGAAGATGATTCAAAGGTCATGCCTCTCTCCGATCTCGTGGCCGCGTCCATGATAATCGGAGACGGTGCTGCCGCTTCATATCTCAGAGAGACAATGGATTGTCTGATGAATCGACCCGGTTCATATTCGATGCATATCGTTTACAAAGGTATCGAAACGAACATCGGATCGGGTGAAGGTGTACCTGTTTCAAGCACATCTCGGGATATCATCGTACTCTACGGGGATACATTGCATATCGAACTTCATCTGTATTGATCATGCGCCGAACTTCTCAACACGTTCGGCAAGATCCATGCATATGGGGACTATGCATTTCCCCCTTATGCGTCCGATGCGCCCGTGAGCACATCCCGATTCGCTGAAAGTTGTCGCATCATCCATGACGTTCCCGGGAGTGTATATCGTGATGGGGACGGGGTCTCCGCTGTGATCTCCCAACGAACACGGTGTACTGTGATCTGCCGTGAACACGATCACAAGATCGTCACGGAAATTTTCCCTGAAGTAACCTGCCATGGCATCCAATTTTTTTATTATCTCACATTTCATCAAAGGATCGCGGTCATGTCCGCAGACATCCGGTGCCTTTGCATTCATCAAGATGAAATCATAATTTTCGAGAGTTTTCATGGCCACTGCGGCCTTCGAAACAAAGTCTGATCCGCAACCGCCTGTACAGCAGCTCGGAAGTTCTATCACATCCAACCCGCAAACTCCGCATATCCCTTTGATCATTCCCACGCCTGCGACACAGGCCGCGGAGATCTCATACTTTTGAGGGAATGGCTGAATATCGGGGAAAGCGCCGGCACCTCTCGGTAAAATTATGTTCGCGGGGATCTTGCCCTCTGCTACCCTTCTCTTGTTCACAGGGTGGTCATTCAACCTTATGTATGATTCTTTGACGAATTTGTTCACTACTTTGGCGGTGAATTCTGCCTCCGGAACCTTTCCTTTACACCAATTGAACGGACCCGAGTCGTGTGAATCAACATCGGTAACATTCGGATTCAGACCGGGGCCTCTGAGGATCATTGCTGCCCTGTGCTCGGTGCTCTCTTTGATTATGACTTCGATGCCGTCTATCACCATTCCGCTCAAGGATTTCATAAGCTCTGTGGTATCAGGTGTCGTTATCCTTCCCGCACGTCTGTCGAGTATCGCCATATTCTCGTCTGCAGTTGAAAAATTACAACGGAACGCCACATCACCGGGTTTTCCTATCAGACCTATGCCTGCGGCCTCGAACGGTCCTCTTCCGGTGTAGACCTTCAATGGGTCGTAACTCAATATCGAAAGGTGTGATGTATCGCTTCCGGGTCTTATCCCCGGAGCCACGGTATCACATGTTCCGGCGATACCGTTCTTCGTGAACCAATCCAAGTTAGGTGTTTCGGTTGCCTGCAACGGGGTCAATCCGTTCAGCTCTTTGCATCCTCTGTCTCCCAAACCGTCCATCACAACGATCAATATCTTCTTTTTAGCGACAGACAAAATCATTCCCCATTGATCTTTTTGAGGAGCCATGCCATGTTATCGCCGAGATCCTTCATGGTCCTGACTCCCTCTTTGTCTTCTTCATAGTCGCCTTCTTTCCAGGCCAAACTCATATTCCAATATGATGAACCGACTATTATCATCTCATTGATCAAAAAGAAGTGATTGATGGTGTCGAAGGCGTGTGTGGATCCTGCGCGCCTTACGGCTATGACTGCGGCACCGAGTTTTCTTTTCACGGGTATGCCGTTCATGCGGATCACGTATCCCGCCCTGTCGATCAGGGCTTTGGTCTCTGCGGTGACATCCGCAAAATAGGTGGGGGATCCGATGATTATTGCGTCCGCCTCAACCATTTTTTCCACACAGTCGTTGATAATGTCGTAATCGATCACGCACTTCATGTTCTTCTTCTTTGCACAGCCTCCGCAGGCCTTGCATCCTACAATGTCCTTGCCGCCGACCTGAATCAGCTCGGTCTCTATTCCTTCGGAATTCAGCACCTTGAAGACATCTTTGATCATGCGGCTTGTGTTCCCATTCTCTCTCGGACTGCAGTTAAAAGCAACTACTTTCATCTGTACCACCTATTCCTATGACACTTGATGATGTTTCATATAGATAAATCCAACCCGATTGGATATGGAGTAACTTTTTGTACGACAGTATACATCACACGGACATATGCCTTACGCGGATGTCAACGGAATCAGGCTGAACTACAGTTCCGAGGGAAAAGGTATTCCCATCATCCTGCTGACGGGATTCAGCAACGATATCGGATTCTGGAAGAAGGCAGTTGGTATGCTTTCCGATAAATACAGGGTGATATGTCTCGACAACCGCGGTGCGGGTAAGACCGTTTACGAAGGTAAATTCAGCATGGATGATCTTGGGAATGATGTCGTCTCCCTGATGGATCATCTTAACATACCCAGCGCGCATATTTTAGGTTGGTCTATGGGTTCACATATCGCCCAGAATGTGGCAATAAGACATCCGGAAAGGGTTACCACCTTGACCCTTGTCTCCTCATATCATTTCAGACCGGCACGCTCCGGCCATATGTTAAGATCGATGATCAATGCTCTTGACGGAGGAATGCCGCCGGAGTTCTTCTCCCATGTGTTGATAGGATTATGCAATTCGGAATCGTTCTTTGAAAGAAAAGAAAAAAGCAACACCCCGATAAAACCAGTAAAATTACCCAATGTCGATTCATTGAGAGCGCAACTGGATGCCGTTGACGGCTACGACACAACGAAAACCGCTTCATCCATTTCATGCCCTACGCTGTCGATACACGGAACAGAGGACATAATGGTCGACTGCGGGTTAGGGGATGCTTTGGCGAAGTCAATAAAGAATTGTAAGATCTTGAGAGTGGAAGGAGCCGGTCATGTCATTGACCCGAGATTCTACATATCGGTATTCATCGATCACGTCGACGAACATCCGTTCTGACTTCTGGTTTCCTTTGCGCGGTCCACTTTCTCTTTGATGTTGCTTTTGATCATCTTCGTACATGGCCATGAATCATCCATGTAAGATATCATATCGAAAATATCCGAATCATCGTTCGTTATCGCAAGGTATATCCTGCTCATGAACATTGACACGCTGCAAGGGAATTCATCGCACACTTCGGGTCTGTCCTTCCAGATCTTGCATCTGTTGTCAGGACCCAAGAACGCACAGGCTCCCTTTTTCTTGAACAGCATCCTCCCGTCGGAGGTCCTTTCCAAATATTTGGTGATAAAATCATAAAGGGGTATTCCTGCGGAAGCGGATATCCGATCCACTTCCTCAGGAAGTACGATTATGTTCGGTTGATGGCAGCATTTGCCGCACATCTCGCAATGAAATTCTTCTTTGAATTCCATGCACACGCCGTATGCGAGGTCCAGATCCTTTTCCATTTCCGGAGTTATCTCCTTCAGTCCCTGAAGGATGTACTTTTTCCTGTAAACGGCCACCAAACCTCACCTAAAGCTCACAAACTTGCCAATCCGAACATGAAAGACATGACTGATGCCATAATACCTGCTCCCGCAAGTGCCATGTACAGCATTCTTTTTGATTGCTCAGCGCGGTTTGCTTTGCTTATGCTGTATCCTCCGGCCACCATTCCGGTTGCTCCGAAACCGATGGCGATTATCGCAAAGTCTGCGAGGAACAATAATGCAAGTCCCGCTACGCCCAAACACAAAGCAAACAGACAGAGTATTATAGGGTTACGGGGGATGTCGTCGTATTCGTTGTACATTTTTACTACTCCAAGTGTCCCCTCATTCAACTGTATAATTAAGATTTTTCTGTTGGAAGTATTCTCTGGGATCTGTTTTATCAAAGGTAATGATGTTTCCGCGAGGCCCTGTGCGAATGTAAAAACAGGGCCCCGTGGGATCTTAGAAAGTTTCAATCATCGGATTTCGAAGGCTGTACACCATACGATTCCGTTATCGTAGGTCTTGCCGGTGAAGTGCCATTCCTCGGAGGCTCCTCGGTCATTGAGGGTCTCGGGGATTGTGCGGGCCTAGGGGGCTGTGAAGTCTGTATTGACCTCTGTCCCTGTGCCGGGGGTGCGGACCTTGGTGCCTGCTGCACATCCTGTTGTGACACTTTGACCATGAAATCTATTCCGCTAGGTTTGACCTCGGCAAGTTCTTGGATCCCGTCAGGCGCCACCATGTTCATCAGGTTCTGCCAGATCTGAGCGAGACTCTGAGAACCATTGGAAACGGAAAGGCTGACCTGATTCGGCTGAACGAGAGGCGAACCTTTGTACACTATCCTGACCTGAAAATCAACTACTGTATTTACATCTTGCATTTTTATCCCATCTTCCGACATAGTCGTCATTCACATGACCGCAAAATATCGTATAAATACATTTTCCCGTCAAAAGCTTAATGAAATTTTGAAAACGACTTTCGTATCAATTTACGATTTTCATTTGAATGCTGAAAACGATCACTTTTCAATGGAAATAACAGCTTTTGCGTACTTCTGTATAGATCTTTCTTCTATTTTTCCGTACGTCAAGAGGAACACATAATTAGAAACAGGGCATTCGGAAAGATTGACGGATGCTGCGTCACGGATATCGTGAACGCGTCCGCCGTTCAACGTAGATCAGTATCATAAGGTGAATGAATGTCCGGCTTCGAACTCCCTCCGTCCCTAAGCGTGTACGGTAACGAAAAAATCGCAAAAGAAATCCTCTCCAGGATCTGGGGAAAGAAGGGGGTGTTCACCTGCACCGTTGCAAATACATTAACATCAACGATACCCGGTATCTCGGATGCCGGGGACACGCCGGACCTCACGATGTTCACACCAGCCGCGGACGCCGAACTTCTCGTTCTTGGAAAGACCGTTTGCATGAAAGGGATACCGATCAACCCCGGCGGGATACCGACCCCTGCGACCCTTACCAAAGCCGCACTCGATCTCTCGAACATTCCGTTCCTGATCGTTAACGGCGGATGTAAGGTGAAACCCAACCTTCCGTGTTTGGAAATGGGAGGAGAATGCGGGAACAAGGTCACCACAGGAAAAGCCGTATCCAACGTAAAAGAAGTGGTCGAGAACGGAAAGATACTCGGAGAACTTCTTTCCCGCGGTCATGATTATGTTGTTGTAAGCGAGAGTTGTGCGGGGGGCACTACCACCGCACTTGCGGTTCTTCTGGCTATGGGAGTTCTCAAGGAGAATCTTGTAAGCAGCAGTTCACCGAACAATCCCAAAGAACTGAAGATGAACACTGTTAAAGAGGGGCTCAGTGCAGCCGGGATCAAGATAGGCGATCTTGCCAACGATCCCCTGAAAGCGATAGAATGCGTCGGAGACCCGATGATGCCCGCGAACGTCGGAATAATACTCGGCGCCGCGAAACATGTGCCGGTGATCATCGGTGGCGGAACTCAGATGGCTGCCGTGATCGCCGCGGCCGTGAAATTGGACCCGAGCATAATCGGCAACATATTCCAAGGCACCACAAGATGGCTTATGGGAGATCCGAATTCTAACATGGCGAAGATCATGGATTCGATATCGGAAGATGTTCCGATAATCTATGTCAACATGGATTACTCATCGAGCCCGTATGAGGGGCTTCAGGCATATGAATGGGGATACATCAAAGAAGGGGTCGGATGCGGAGGTGCGTCCGTATCGTCCATAATACAAAGCGCAGGTAAGATCACCTGTGACGATCTGTTGGAAAAGGTCCACGAGATATACAGGGAGATAATGAATTTCGATTAAACGGCTTTACTTTTCGTCCGTTTGACGATCTCCCTTGCCATTATGAGTTCTTCCTGGGTATTGACATTTACAGCGAGTTCTTCGCTTTCCGTCTCGAAGAAGGATTCCTGAAGGTATTCTCCTTTCAGCGTCTTTATCCTATCCATGATCGATATCCCGGACAGTACCCACTTGGCCCCATACAGATCCATTGTGTACGACGGGGTTATCCCCAAATTCCTAAGAACACTGCAACTCACCAACGCGATGAGGGATTCCATCTTTTTCTCGTCGAACGAATCCACCAACGCGTCTATCTCGATGGTGGATAAAAGGGGAAGATCGGACGGACAGATAAGTACGAACTGTCCGTCCATGGTCTTGAACGCTTCGTGGATATCATCCACAAAACTTTCGCCCGACGTTCTTATCGTTTCGATGCCGTTCGCTTTGAGATACTTCTCGGTCTCCGGAGTGTTGTCGCTGACGGAGACCAGGACCCTATCGATGTTCTTGGAAAACCGGAGGGCGTCGATCACTCTCATGACCACGGGTCTCCCTCCTATTTCCTGCATCGGTTTCTCGATCCCGCAAGGGCCCATTCGGGTTCCTTTTCCTCCCGCATTCACAAGAGCTTGCATGTTACTCAAAGCCAAAGCACACAGGAGCCTATCACGATCGCGGCGACTAATATCACAAGTGCCCTGGCGATCTCGTTGGTTGCTCCGAGTACATCTCCGTTCACATATCCGAACGTACGGTTGGCCATGTTCGAGATCATCCATCCTGCAAGTATCGATATCACTGCCGATGCCGCGACCGTGAGGACGATCATGACGTATGCTTCACTGTAGAATACACTGAATTCCAATACGGAAACTATCGCACCCATCACAAGGTATCCGAGAAGTGCCAGTGCTGCAGATATCGCGGTCGACATGAACATCGTGATCATATCGGTGTTGTGAACCTGCTTCGCAGCCATTCCTTCGCCGGGCTTGCCGAATGCGGCCGCTGCGACCATTGCATTCTTTGCGAACACCTCCGCGGTTATTACGACCATGGATAACATGAACACTATCAGCAGAACGTTGGATAATCCCGCGAGACCCGCAAAGGTCACGAGTGTCACCACCAATGCGACTCCCACTCCGCCTGCGCCGATTCTTGTATCTTTCAAAGCACGGATGTGATCCTCTCTGCTGCCGCTCACTATCATTCCGTCTCCGAAATCGGCCAATCCGTCGAAGTGAAGGAATTTGGAAAGTATGAATACAGTAGCCACAATGACCGCTGCGATCGCGATGTCCAAGTTCAGCTCGAAGAGCAATATTCCCAACAATGCGGCTATCATTCCGATGACGAATCCTGCGACCGGTGAGATGTAGAAATTCTTACTCAGGGATTCCATCTCATTCTCGCCGACATTCAGTCTGAACAACGTGAAGAACGACAATGCTCCTTTGAGTGCGCCTATGACCCCTTCCTTGGTAGGGGTGACATCCTCTTGTTTCTGATATACCGGTTTTGCTGCCCTCTTCAGTCCGCGACGGGGTTCGCGTGCAGGGGCTGGCGTGAATTCATATTCCTCTTCCGCCGAAGATTGTGAAAAGTCCTCTTCTGGATACATTTCCGGACTCGAGGATATGATCGGCTCTTCTTCGTAGGGTTCCTCTACGGCCGGAGGTGAGGGTTGCACGGGCCTCTCCTGCACCTGCGGTTGTACCGATGGCTGAGGAGGTGCCGGTCTTGCTTCCTGAACAGGCTTTTTCTGTACAGGGGGTTGCACCGATGATTGAGAAGATGCCGGTCTTGCTTCCTGAACAGGTCTTTCCTGCACAGGCGGTTGTACCGAGGGTTGAGGAGGCGCTTGCGGTCTTGCTTCCTGCACAGGCCTTTCCTGTACCGGCGGTTGCACCGACGACTGAGGGGGTTCCGCATTAGATCTCGCTTCCTGTGCACCAGAATCAGCAGACTGTGATGACCTTGCTTCCGGCGTGGGTTGCTGTGCCGGCGGTGCCTGTTCCGCAGATTCGGGTTGCCTAGATCCGACAACGTCCTGAACCTCGGGTGTGGGTTCCGGTTTAGGCTCAGATTTGACCTTAAAATCCGCCGCACTCATCTTCCTTGCAGGTCTGACCTCTCTCCTTCGGGATCCGACGATCTCTTCTTCCTGCGATGGTGCAGCCTCGGGTTCCGCAGGAGGCCCACCCTGTTGTTCGGGAGCCGTCTCCTGGGTATCCCACTGCTCATTCATCTCTTCATCTGGCATAATATCGAGGTTGATAACCGCGAAGGAAAATATAAACAATTCCCTTCAAGGACCCGTTATTCCTCAAGGGTTAATTTTCTTGTCGAACATATCGGTATACACAGAGGACATCACGCCCCCCACGAGCCCGCATACCATATCGTCAATGAAAGGTCCGAGTTCGGATATTATGCCGGGTTTGTGCCTGTCGAACCTATGGAATTCGAATATCGCCTTCGTTCCCCCGATGTACTGGGCTATCTGCATCCCGATTATCTCATCGGCTATCAGATGGATCGGGTCCTCGGCGAACATACCTCTCGGCATCGCACATATGCAGTCTTTGTTGCCGATGTCCTCCAAGGCCATTGCGCCCTGTACCAACGAGGATATGTTGATATCTTCACACAGACCGTCCATTTTATCGCAGAACCTTCGATGCAGTTCTTCCGTATCCCATTCAGGGTTGGGAATGTACAATTCCAAGGCGGCGGCCCACATCCTCTCCATTGTTATTCCGTGATCCTTCAACCGATCCAAGAATGTCCCCATGTATGGGAAATCCCTTCTTTTGACGAGGTTCGCTACAACAGCATCCTTAACAGATCTTGCCATTGAAATGCCCAGGGGTATCCCTGTTCCCGCAAATTCTTCCCTCGGTTCCCCGATTGGAGAAACTATTGCCATCGCATCGGATGTCGTACCTGTCTCCTTGTATCCCAAGGAAGCCATTGCTGCGGTCTTTGCCTCGGTTATCGGAATAAAGATGTTGATCTTCGCAGCGTCGTTTAGCGGAACCGGAGATATCCCGATTATGTTGATGGTACCTCCTATAAGCATCCTATATCGTTCCTGTGAGATCCTGAACCGCTCTTCCCAGTTTTCCAACAATTCTCCCGCAACGACGTGATTGCTCAACCCTGCGGTCGCCGCGGCAAAGGTTGTTACTCCTCCGTGTTCGTTCTCCGAGACAGAGAAAACATACTTCACTTCGGCAGCGGTTATGAACCCTACAGAGTCATCGGGCAAATTGAATAACTTCTTAACTCTGGCTATATCAATTGAATAGTCAGGACAGATGTAATTATGCGGTACCTGCATTATGAAAAGTGTATCCGTTACAGTATGACCTCCGTTCGAAGGGGCACTGCTCAGAACCTCCATCCTTTCCGTCAAATACACAACGGCGGTCGCCAATTCTCCATCTTCGAATATCTTCGTTTCTTTGACGTATTTCAAAATAATAACCCCCACAGGAATGCGATCTTATCTTCAACGAACACTTGTACATGAATGCCCAATAGAGCGAATATCGGCAGTGATACAACCAAAAGGAAAACGATGGAGGTCACCTCTATCAAACGATAACATCTCGAGATGTCTTTCACCTTCGGCAACGGACCGGTACCCATAACGTAAACGTCCTTCTTCTCCATGGATATCTCGAGTGCGGCTGCCGTTGCGGTCATCGGCCATCCGCTGTTGGGACTCGGCGTCTTTCCGTGTTCGTTCTTTGCAGCATCCATGATCCCTTTGTTATTCATACGAAGGATCGTGGAACCGATAATCACGAACACCGGAGATATCCTTGATGTAAGATAACCGAGAGCATCATCGAACTTCGCGACGAATCTCCCCAGATCGCTGTACTTATCGTTCAGATATCCCCACATGGCATCCATGAGATTCGCACATCTGAACATTATCGCTCCGGTCAATCCGAACAGTCCGAAATAGAATGTCGGAGATATCACGCTGTCAACGAGGTTCTCGGAGATCGTCTCGCAACACGATGACGCAATGTGTGCTTCATCCATTCCTTTGGTATCTCTGCTGACGATCATTTGAACCTTGCCTGCAGCATCCTCTGTCCTTCCATTGGAAAGGTCCGATTCGATCGGTTTACAATGTTTTCTGAATGAGAATATCGCAAAGGTCAGTTTGAACATGAAAGCAACCGTGAACAGCCACAATATCTCTCCTATAGGGATCGTTATTGTTCCGATATCCGCGGAAAGATCCCCGCTGAGATACCTGACCGCTGCGCATATCGACATTAGGATGAACCAGAATAAGAGGAATACCATCATATAGGAAGCGAATCCCGCGATCCTTGTTCTTCGGGATGCTCTGTTCTTTACCCTTTTATCAAGCCATCCGACAACGTTCCCTATCCACCTGAGAAGATGGAACCTGTTGGGAAGTTCTCCTACGAAGCGATCTATCAGCAACGCGAACAACACAATGAGTACGGCGTCCAACCAGAGCTCCATATGTTCACCTTGTCTCTTTGAGTGCTGTCTCTGCCGCCCTTACGAACATTTCGTTGCGCTGACGATCCTTTACACTGAACCTTACGAACCACTCGAAAGGTGAACCGAAGGATGCGCAATCCCTGATCATCACATTTTCTCTGAGCATTGCTCTTTGAAGATCCGAACCTTTGATCCCGAGTTCTTTCAAAGAACAGAAATAAAAGAACGAATCCGAGATATTGCCCACGGGGAATCCTATCTCGGAAAGTTGCGATCGCATTATCCCCGATTCTTCGGCCATCACATTCGCAGCCTTGTGAATATAATCCATGTGCTCACCGATGAGCACACGCGCCACGTTCTGCTCTATCTCCCCGATATTCCAGGTCATCCTGATCTTTTCCATCTCGGATATCAGAGCCTCGTCGGCAAATCCGAATCCTATCCTTATGCCGGGTATCGCGAATGATTTTGTGAGCGAACCCGCAACAACGAGATTATCGTATTTCTTTACACATCTGACACATGACATCTTCTCGTTATCCTTGACGAGTTCCAGCAGCGTTTCGTCCAAGAAAACGAGAACGCCGTTGTCTCTGCATTCCTTGACGATCTCGATTATCTTCTTCCTCGGTTCGATCCTGCCCGTGGGATTGTTTGGATTGCATATGTAGAACGCCTTTATCCCCGACGAGATCTTCTCGGAAAGTTCATTCTCGTCGATCCTGAAATCATCCTTCTCCAGAAGGTCGTTAGTTAATATCTCCAGACCTGCGATCCTGCACTGTTGGGCATATTCGGCAAAGGATGGTTTGTTCAGAAGTACCTTGTCTCTGCGGTCCATGAACGCATTGGGAAAGTTGCGAATGATCTCTGACGATCCCGCGCCCAATGTTATGTTCTCTTCACCGATGCCGAATGCTTTTGAGATCACTCCTTTCAGCTCGCTGCAGGAATCATCGGGATAATGTCCCACTCCTCCGATGGCGCTTTTAACAATTTCCGACAAACAGTCCGGGGGACCGAAAGGATTCAGATTGTGGCTGTAATCCTCGACCTTGTCGAGTTTCCATGCCTGTCCGCCGTGGACCGTCTTTGGAATGTCCGCAAGGTTACCTTTGGAATAACGCATCTTATCGCCCAATGTATCACGTCTGAATTATTAATCCTATTAGGTTATCCTCATAAGTGATAATTCCCTGTGTATTTCTTAGGAAGCACGAACAACTCCCCGTCTCGATCGAACCCGACGGAAGCACTGACCTCGTAGACCTCTTGTATGAGTTCCTCGGTGATCACTTCTTTCGGATCGCCGATCGCGAACAGTTTACCTCCCTTCATGATAATGCACTCTTCACAGTATCTTGCCATCAGGGAAATATCGTGTTCGGCGACGATTATCGTCATATCCTTCTTGACCATCGCGCTGAGATATTCCATCACCTCAAGCTTATATTTCATATCGAGGTGGGAAGTCGGTTCATCAACCAACATCAGTCGGGGTTCCTGCACGTATGCTTTGGCGATGAGAACACGTTGTCTCTCTCCGCTTGACAGCATATTCAGCGGTCGATCCTGAAGATGTTCCACGCCGAATTTCTTCAATGCACTTACGACTTCGGTCTCATCGTTCTCGGTCTCCCACCAGAGATTTTTCAGATATGGATATCGTCCGAGCATTATTGTCTCGTAGACAGTCAAACCAAAGCTCCCTCTGAGTTCCGCGGGAACATTAGCGACATGTTTTGCCATTTCGGATGCGGTCATACCCTTTACCGATACTCCGTCTATCAGGATCTCTCCGGATGACATCGGATGGAGTTTGTTGATGCACCTCATCATGGTGGTCTTCCCGCAACCGTTGGGCCCTATCAATCCTATCAGCTTACCTGCTTTCATCTGGCAGGAAACGTCTTTCACCGCGTGGAAGCCGTCCTCGTAATACTTGTTAAGGCCCTTCAGTTCAAGGAGCGGTATCTCATCCATCGTACATCCTCCCTCTCTTGATCAGCAGATAAGCAAACAGCGGCACACCTATGACAGTAGTTATCGCACCCACCGGAAGTTCCTGCGGGATCATTATCATCCTCGCCAAAAGATCCGCGAAAAGCATCAGAACTCCGCCCAATACTATGGATGCCGGCAGTACGAGCCTGTGATCTCCTCCGAGTATCATCCTGCACACATGCGGCACGACCAATCCCACGAATCCTATTATTCCGACGAATGCAACGCAGACCGCCGTCAATACGGATGCGAATATCAGCATCCACCTGTTGAATCTTCTCACATTGAGTCCCATCTGTTGCGCCTGGTCCTCTCCCAGTAATACCAGATTAAGTTCCTTGGCCCATAGCAACGGGACCAAGGACATCAACACCGCAGGGAAGAACACCAACCACACTGTGTCCCAGCCGATGTTCGCGAAACTTCCGTACAGCCATGTGAGTGCACCGTGAAGCTTGTCCGATTGCGCGGTGGCAAGCATTATCGTCATGAGTGACGAGAACGCCAATCCTACCACCACTCCTGCGAGAACGAAGTTCGTATTCGAACCGCCTGCCTTCTCTGCGATCAGCATCGTAAGGAAGAATGCGACCAACCCTCCCACGATGGCAAGGATGGGCGTAGCGTAGTTTATCCCCTCCAGCAATCCGAAGAATGTGAAATTCGCTACCAGGCCGGCAACCGCAAGGGTACCCGCACCCGACGACACACCCATTATGTACGGATCCACCAGAGGGTTCCTTATTATGGCCTGGTACAAGGAACCCGCTATAGCCAGTCCCATTCCCACACCGAGAGCCGCTATCGCTCTGGGAAGACGCGATTCATACACTATTATCTCATTGAAGGTTAGATTATTGCCTCCCTTTTGTATCGCGGATATAAGCGAAGACAATGCTTCGGATAACGATATCGTTCCCGACGGACCAAAGGAAAGACAACAAAGGAACATTACGAATGCCAGAATAGTCCCGATTATGAGAACTATCCCCAAACGACGTTTGTTTCTCTTTGTCTTCGACATTCCCTCTTTGAATCCGCTTATCTGGGAAACACGTCCGCGGATGTAGCTTACAGGAGGCACATTCTTCGTTATTTTGATGTAAACACAGTATGCTATGAATGCTATCAAAATGATCATCAATATAGCCAGCAGCACATATTTGAGCGGCAGAGAAGAGGAAGACGGAGTCGGTTCCGTTGTAAAGGATCCTCCGACGGCAAAGAATCCCGCATCTGTACCTACGTAAACATAACTGTCCACGACCACTGCGGGAGACATTCCCCAGTTAGCGACTGAATCGGGCTGTTTGAATTTCCCGAGAACATTGCCTTCCAGATCCATCTGGTAAACGAATCCGCCTGTCCTGTATTCCGTTACAGACAATATCTCTCCGTTGATTAGATGCATTGCGGCTTTGACGGTTTCCAAATTACCGTTGATCACTTCGAAGTTCCCGGAAAGATCTATTCTTCCCAGGGGGACCTTTGCTGATGTGAAATATACTCCGAGGTCTGTCGGCAGAAGATAAGTACAGCTCACTCCCATTGCATCGGAGAAGAACACCTTCGTAAGAGTTTTACTGATCTTGTCATACTTGTATGCGGCAATTCCACCGTAAACTGTGCTCATACCTTGTCCGTCCGAAAAGGACATGTATATCATATCATCAACGACGGTAGGAACAGAAACGAGTCCGTACTCTCTAACCTCGTTCTTTCCGTTTACTCTCACAGTCTTCTCATACGAATAGACTGTTTCGGATGCCAGAATGTCTCCGTTCTTGCCATCGAGCACGTATAAGACTCCATTCAATGCCCCAGAATACACTATGCTATCAACCACTGTCACGGCTGAAAAATAAACACAGCCTCCGATCGGAGTTCTCCAAAGAACATTCAGATCTAGGTCAACACAGTAAACGTAGCCTATACTGGTTCCGAAATATATCGCTCCTGAATCATATGAAAGTGTTGACGGACCGGAAGCATAGGTGTTGCCGATAAGTGTATGGTCTCTGGCCATCGGGATCGCCAACTCCTTTACGTATTCCTTATTATCTCCCGGACCTGTCAGTGGGATCTTGTACAAAGTTCCGTTTGTGGCAGGAAGGTAAAAATGACCATTGGTAATAAGTCCTGTAGCAGTCTCGTACCCCGCTCCTTCCGGATATGTGAATTCCCACACTTTATCGAATGTGAACCTGTCGTAACAGTACAGGGTGGGACTGATACCTTCCCTGGAGCTTCCTCCCGCGACAAAATATAATCTATCACCTACGATCAGCGACGATCCGTTGACATAATTGCCGGTTCCGTAATTCTTCTCGAATACCGTGGCCGCCGCCTTTTCCGAACTCATATCTGTGGTTTGATGTCCTGTTTGAGCTGCATTGCCCATTATCATCACCCACGACGATCTGTACTCGGGGGTTTCGGAAGGAATGACATTGGATGGATAGAACCCCATCGCAATGTCCTCTCCCGAATATGTCTCCGTCGCGCTCAGCGTTGCAGTGACCCATCTGTCAACCGACCAAACGTAGTAATTCCATTTTGAATTAACCGTTTTTATTGTCACGGATTCTCTGCCGTCAATACTGACGAAATTAGAACCGATGACCTCATATTCCAGTCCCAAAGATTCGATGGCACTTTTCAGAACATCCAATGTTGTTATTTTAGTTGTATCTGCATCTGCCCAATAGGTCTCTCCGTTACCCATATCGATCAAAACGGCAGGTTTCTCCCCGGCCTCTCCCTCCCCGTTAACATATGCCACAGAAAATGCGGACATGAAAACAACTAACACCACTGCTATTGCCACAGTGTTTTTGATTTTCGCCATCAAATACCTCCGTTATAATCTAGATCTTTTGTTATTGTAAGATAGTCTTCGTAATCGTTACCAACACATTTAGGAACCGTAATCCCGTCACTGAAAGCATCAGGGTGCAGTATCCTTGCCGTTAATTCCGTAAGTTGAGCAATACGCGGACCTGGACGGGATGCGACGTCTGCCGTTATCTCTGAAAAGACGTATATCTCTCCTGTCTTGTAAGCACCTGTATTCTTCCATTCAGCGGGAAGGGAATCCATGAACTTCTTGTATTCTTCGGCGGACAGATATTCGGAACCTACCACTATTATTACCGATGGATTGTACTGCATGATCGATTCGCTGTTGACCTGCACCCAACCATTCTCCGCAGAATAGACGTTCTCAGAATATGTGAACATCAATATGTCTGAAATGTACGTATTCGTACCCGCTACCCATGGTGATTTTACGGCAGAAAGCGCGATCATTACACCAGGATATTTTATTTGGAAATAACCACTCAATGTCTCATGGATAATTTCCATAGCCTCTGTGATCTCGGAGAGCGTCCTTTCCGTGGTAATTGTGTAACCTATGCCTGTTCCGACCATGTAGATATTATTGAGCACCGTTTCTATATCCTCTCCGTCATAGGTCACTATCACATCGACCCCAATGTTCCTGAGTTTCTCTGCTATGACCATGTGACTTGCCTGACTGGCTATGCATATTACCATGTCCGGATTCTGTTGAACGATGAGCTCGTAACTTGGATTCGTATATCCTCCGACAATCGTTATCTTACCCGCTTTTTGACCCGCTGTCACTGCGTCGGGATAGTTGCTGTACTGATCCGTACCGACTATCGTATTCACCCCTCCGACGGAACACAATGTTTCGGTGCAGGAAGGAGCCAGGGATATCGTTCTTCTTGGTTGATCGTAATTGTAATAATTTACTCCCGAAGCGTCAACTGCGGGTGTGGGGAACTCGTCCCCTGAGAATAATCCCCATGCGACTGCTGAATAATTCTCTATAAGTATCGTTGATGGGTCAGCCTCTGTTTTTTCCCATTCGGTCTTACCGATCGGCGTAACATACAACCGCCATGCATCCGAACTCCCTGTTCCGGGATATGAATCGATCGTGATCACTTCGTATCCTTCCACGACAAGATCGAATTCCTCTTTGTCGCATACAAATTGCAGCGCAGAGAAGGCATCAGGCGTCTCCTCTGCATCAATGTCAGAATATGTTATATCCCTTCCTCCGAAATCGATAACGATCCCGTTTGAAAGTGTTATTGAAGAAGTATTTGAAGAGAAAACGACCGCAAGCGATGCTCCTATCAAAATCAGTACCACTGTTATCGTCAATTTGTATGTATTCCTCTCCATTTTAACACCATTTTAATAAGTTTAAAAAGGTTTAGTAAAATTCATTTTAAACAGGTATATCTGGTGTTGCCCCGTAAAGGGAGTAACACACCAAATAGATTGGATAATCTCCACATTTCAACGAAGCCATTCCTTCTGAAGCGGATGTCCATGCTCCATTATCCTCTTCATATTGTGCCCAATATAGACCGGACCCCTCATCCCATCCGAATCCAAATAAAGTGTCAACCCCTTGTCCATATGCCTCGCTCTCAGTGTTAACGAGCGGTACTTTATATTTTGCACATGCGGCATTGAATGCCTTTATCAAAGATTCGTTGGAATTTCCATTTATCTTGAAATACAATCCAGATGCTGAAGCAACAGTAAACACTGTTCCCGCTGTGCTTCCATTCCATATCACAGCATCGGCAGGAGTCGGCGTTCCTTCAGGAGCAATTGCCGCTTCCATCGAAACTGTAGTTCCGTGCAACACGAGTATGTGTTCAACATCGACTGACTTGATATTCCTCATAGACAGTTGGTTATATGTCCATTTGTTATCTTTCCACGTGAATTGGATCCAATAAGTGTATGTACCATCTCCATTGTTCACAGTCCCTATATCGAACAATTTAACACCTCCACTGTTGGAAAATGTCACTGTTCCGCTGGGATAACGTTCAAATGCATCAACCAATGCATCTTCGACCGTCTCTCCATTACCTTCCAACCAGAAGTATACTCCTTCATTGTCTTGTATTAGGAATGTAACATCATTAGTTGCTTTATCATTTCCGAATACAAAATAAACTCCTACTGCAGCGACGACCACAACTAATGCGACCGCCACTGCAATTATCAGTTTGTTGCTCATGATTTCACCTCGGGGTTTACCCCTCAGCGGAAACACTGCTTTCACAATATATGAAGGTTGGGATGATTCATCCAACTGATTTTCTCTGATATCGGCACTATCATCCAAAACCCTTTAATCCTTCCTCTGCAATCACACGTTCATGACTGAAGAATCGAACTATGCCATACGTGTGGAGAATCTCGTTCGGAAGTTCAAATCATTCAATCATGAATCCTCAGAAAAAATAGCAGTTAACTGTATTTCTTTCAATGTAAAGAAAGGAGAGATATATGGAATCCTTGGTCCGAACGGCGCAGGTAAGACCACTACTATAAAAATGCTTTCAACCCTTCTCGTACCTACTTCCGGAAAAGCTGTGATCTTGGGATTGGATGTTTCCTCCGATAAGAATGCTCGCGCTATCCGCAAGAGGATCAATGTTGTTTCCGGGGGAGAACGCGGCCTATACTACAGGTTGTCGGGGCGTCAGAATCTCGAATTCTTTGCAGACCTTTACGGAGTGCCGAAGAAATTGCAGAAGAAGCACATTGATGATCTTCTTGCATTGGTTGAATTGTCGGAATCCGCCGACATCAAGATAGAGAATTATTCCCGAGGAATGAAACAGCGCATACACATCGCGCGTGCGCTGATCAACAAACCCGAGATCCTGTACCTTGACGAACCTACGATAGGTCTCGATCCCGAGATATCAAAAGGTATCAGAGCACTCATAAAGAAGCTGTCTGATGAGGGAACCACCATTATTCTGACGACGCATTATATGCAGGAGGCCGAAGAACTCTGCAACAACATGATAATCCTTTCAAGAGGGAACATCGTTGGACAGGGGACAGTAGACGAGATAAAGAATTCGATCTCCAATGTAACATCCATACAGATCGTGACCGAATCAGATCCGTTAACACCTGTAAACATTCTTAGAACAGAAAAGGAACTTGACATCAAGACCACAAGACTTTTGAACGGGCGTTATTCGACCACATTCACCGTAAAGAAGGAAAATGACGACTTCAGTACGTACGAGGATCTCTTCAAACCTTACAAAATAAAAAGTATCGGAGTTGAAGAACCCACCTTAGAGGATGCGTACCTGACCCTCGTAACTGAGGAATAATATGAACTTCAGAGCAATGTCGGCAGCATTCAAACAACAGGGTATTCAATTCCTTGCCGATCCGCAGTGGATCATACCGAGTCTGGTATCTCCGTTCCTGTTCACAATGGTCATGCTGTTCATCTATCAGGATGTCACGGGCCCGATAGTTCTGCAAGCTGTCTTGGGAGGCGGTGTTCTCGGTATGTGGGCGAACACGATGTTCGCATCCAGTTTCACTGTATCCTATGACAGGATGAACGGTACTTTCGAATTGATACTCGGATCCTCGTCCAGCATGTTCGACATACTTGTGGGAAGATCGATATGGAACGCATTCATCGGACTGATCAATGCATTGCTGATATTCGTCATCGCAGAATTGATATTCCAAACAGGATTGGAGTTGATGAATCCGCTGGCATTCTTCGCTATGCTTGTCCTTACTCTGTTATCGCTCGCATCGGTAGGTATGCTAATCTCGACGGCGTTCGTTTTCTCAAGGATGGGGAGACTATTCTCTGCCATTGCAGAATATCCGATATACGTACTCAGCGGAGCATTGGTCCCGATAACCATGCTCCCGATATACCTGCAGTCGTTCTCGTTCTTCCTGGCGCCCACATGGGGCGTTGACGCGATGAAACTGGTCGCTTTGGAAGACTATCAAAGCATGATGGGAACTTCTTTGTTGATAGATATCGTGATGTTGATACTATTGTCGATTGTGTTCCTTGTGTTTGCTTTCTATCTGATAAGGGTGGCAGAACACAAGATATTGACCGCCGGTACGGCAACGAGGTATTGAAATGGAACTGACCCCAAATGTGTTCCAGACCCTTGGCGCAACCGCCAAGAATTCCTTCATCACCAGGCTTACGGTCACTCCCCCCATATTTTGGGCGATACAGATCCTCATAACCTCGTTTTTCACGATGTTCTTCTTCGTGATACTCGCCGATTTCATAGGGAATCCGGAGGTCACCGTTACATTCGTTGTGATCGGTAATGCTGTTCAAAGCGTGGCGGCGACCACTTTGTACTCGGTCGCGGAGATACCGAGTGTGGAAAAGCATGTTGGGACGATAGAATCGCTTACGAACACCCCCTCATCGCTATTCTCGGTGTTCCTCGGCATGTCCGTATTCAGCATTTTCATGGGAATGATATCGATGATCGTCTCCTTGGTATACGCGGCATTCCTCTTCGATGTCAGTTTCGCATCCTGCAATTTCCTTTCGGTCGGAGTGATAATAATCCTTACCTGTCTCTCCCTTACGGGAGTAGGGATGCTTATCGGCGGGTTAGGTATACATCTGAGAACATCCGCGATCATCGCCAATGTCGTAGCTTACATCGGACTGTTGATAAGCGGCGTGAACTTTCCTCTCTCGTATCTGCCTGAATGGGTTCAGCACATATCCTATGCGTTCCCACTGACGTATGCTGTCGAGGCCACAAGGGATGCTGTCAACGGTGCCTCGATAATAGATCTGGCATATCCGCTTGCGTGCATGATCACACTTGGAACGATCTTCGCCATTCTTGCATGGTATTCCTTCAGATTCTTTGAGAAGAGATCACGCATGGCGGGGAACATGGACAGTTTCTGAAAACTTATTATCTCATTACTTTATTCACAGTCGCATGGCAATACTTTCCGACAAGGATATTTTGGCCGGGATGGAATCCGGCTACCTCGGCATCTCCGATTATCATGAGAGGGGACTTACCCCCAACGGATACGATCTCAGGATCTCGGAGATATCGGTGAGAGGCGACCCCGACATCAAAAAAGAAGGGGTCGTGAAGATCCCTCCGAGAACAATGTTCTATGTCTCAACGATCGAGAGAGTGAAGATGCCGTCAGATGTTTGCGCACAGCTCTGGATGAGGACCACTTGGATCCGAAAAGGTTGCATAGGTGCATTCGGAAAGATCGATGCGGGGTTCGAAGGAACGCTCACGCTCGGAGCATATAATGCGACCGATGACATTGTGGAGATACCTATCGGCGAAAGATTCTGCCAGATGATATTCGAAACTCTTACAACCGCTTCCGATAAAGATTACGCTCAAAGGAGCGGCAACTACCAGGGACAGACGGGAGTTACGTTGAATCCTCTGAAGAAATGACCTTCAGGTCATATTCTTCAGTTGTAGGTTATCTCTATCTCGAATCCGTCCCCGGCAGACCTGGGCATTATCGATATGTTCGTCTTTCCTTCATCCAAGAGGGCAGCCTCTACATGTCTTGTAACTATTCCCAGATCGATCATGCTGAATCTCTTCCTCATTATGGATTTCAGAAGACCTCTGCCGAAATATCGTATCACTATCTTGTTGTCTTCGAACGTGAACTTCCATGGCTGACTGTTTCTTGCGGACGGAGCCAAACGGGCTGCTTTTATGATCGCGTTATCGGCATTGCTTATCTCGTTGACGGGAAGTCTGTCGAAATCTCCCTCTCCTTTTCTGAAGGGTACCTCCGATCCTCCGAATGCAAGCAGTATGCAGAAATCCTCTGCCTTCTTTTCAGGCTTTTTCATACCCAAATATAAACTTCCGAGTCCCATGCTCTGAATATAAAGATCAACATTCTGCAGAACGTATCCTACATTCACATATGCCGCATCGTTGCTTTCGCAAAAGGCAAGAACATAGTGAGGTGCGGAGCCTTTGACCTCTTTGTCGGAGACCACTTCGAACCTTGCGTTCTGACCATCCAGCTGCTTCGTGTTACCTATGAATTCTCTGATGTCTTTCAAAACTCCCTCGTCCAGCGGCTTCTTGTCGTACTTTCTTGCGGACCTTCTTACAAAGATTGTATCGTACATTTTCATAAACTCACACCTGTTCGCTTTGAATCGATGGGCCTCGATAACGTGATAAGAAGATTTAATGGTTCGTTAAGGTGTTTCGATCATTGATCATGCGATCCTGACGATATCGAAGACATAAACGCTCATGACCGGCGAATAGGTCTTCAATTCGGATATTGTCTCGAATCTTATCCCTTTTCCGCCTTTTTCGACCTCTTCGATCAATCCTTTCATGAATTCGTCGAGATCGGACCTCTCAAGCACCTTATGCAGATGTATGGTCCCTCCGATCTTGGTCTTGTTCAAAGCATCCTGCAAAAACCGATCCGCCATCTGCGGCAAATTCATTATCACTCGGTCCGCATCCGGGAGTTCCTTTATTTTTTCTCTCGAATCCCCTGTCATGGGAACTATCTCGGAGATGTTATTCATCATCATGTTCTTCCTAGCGAAGTACTCCGCATCAGGATTCAGATCAATGGAATATACGACCTTCGGTTTGGCAAGTTTACAGATGACCGTTCCGAAGGGTGCTACTCCCGCGAACATATCTATTATCGTCTCCCCTGCCTTGACCTCTGATGCTATTCTCGCCCTCTCAGTGGACAATCTGGGATTGAAATATACCTTTGCTGGGTCTATCAGTATTCTGACCCCGAATTCCTTGTGTATCGTTTCGGGATCTCCCGTACCTGATATCGTTTCAAGGTCCCTTATCCTCAGATCGCCCTTTACTCCGGAATCCAACATCACAAGTCTGAGGTTCGGTGTCACTTTCATTAAGGCCTTTCCTATCTCTTCCCTGTATTCCAAGAGATCGTCGGTCAATTTTATTATCGCAACATCTCCGATTATATCGTACGATCGGGGAAGTTCCTCTTTCAACTCATCGGGAAGGTTCAAAAGTTCCTTGTAATCCGTTTCCTCGTGAACGATAGGTTCCATTTCGTGTTCTTCTGTCACATATCCTTCGACGGAATCCGAAACGACCGGCATAAGAAGGAACTCTCCCTCAGACCTTATCTTGAAATTGATATCCAACAACTGGCGGTCCATCAACCCTGCCCTGGCATATTCTCCGTCTTTCTTCAGAACACGTATGCATTTGGTGATCATTCAGTCCTCTTCCTCTGCTATCTCTTTGGGCGCACCGGCAAAATCCACAAGTGCGTAAGCTTCCATGAAATGCAGATCTCCGGGTATAACAAGTGTTTGAAGAGGAGCCCCGAGATCCTTTTTCATAAGGTCCTGAGGATATCCTGCAGTTATCTTTTCTTCAGCCGAACCGACCTTCGATGCAACACATATCAGTGTCTTGTCGGTGATCAAGCCTTCATTCCACTGCTCTTCCCCTTTCATCAGCCACTCAATGGCCTGATGCGCCGTCATATACCTGAGTTCATCGGCCCTGATATCGAGAAGGATCATCGTGTGAAGTCCCCTATCCTTGTTCTGTTTGATATTGTCATAGGGGGATTTGGGTTGATATCCCGCTTCCAAGAACGGCAGGGTGACCGTCCTTCCGAACTTGTAAGGCTGAAGGCCGAGAGATGTCGGGCATGCTCCGAATATCGATATCCCGTGGAATATCCTTACCGGGATCCCTTCTTCCTCTGCCTGTATGCGAAGATCGACATGTGTGGTTGCCAGCATTGTATCGCCTGCCGTCACGAACCCCACTCTCATCGACCTTGCTTTTTCGATTATCTCCTCGCCCTCTTCCACCTGCGCTCTGTGGATCACTTGTATCTTTTTACCGATGGTCTTCTCAAGATCTTTCACGTCCGTACCGATCAATGTCGAGGTATAGAATTCTGCATAGATCTCATCACATCCTTTCAACGCTTCGAGTGCCTTGACGGTCATTCCGTCGGAGCCGCTGAGTCCCAGGCCGACGAATACAAGTTCTGATGTCATCGCCTCTGCAATGATATCATTGAATTAAACGATTCTGTAAGAAAAATAAGATCGCCCGGCGAACCGGGCATTGAAGTTTCAAAGAAGGGTACAAAGAGCGTCGACTGCCCAGCAGCCTTCGCCCTTCTTTCCGACGATGACGGGGTTGATCTCCAACTCGAATATCTCCGGGTTCTCCACCGAGACCAAAACGATCTTCCTGATCATGTCCTTCATCGCTTCGACATCTGCCAACGGCAGACCTCTGGCACCCGACATGAGCTTGTAAGCTTTCGTGGATGTTATCATCTTGTCAAGCTTCTGTTCGCTCATCGGTACGTGTGCCTGGGATATCTCTCCGAGTATCTCGACGTATATCCCTCCGAGCCCGAATGATATCACCGGACCGAACTGAACATCACGTATCATTGAAAGGATGACTTCCTGTCCGAACACCATCTGCTGTATGGAAACACCGTCAAGTCTTGCCTGAGGTTTTGCCGCCTTACACGAGGACATTATCTTTGTGTATGCAGCTTTTGCATCGTCCGCATTCTTGACACCGACAACGACTCCGCCGACATCGGTCTTGTGAGCTATATCGGGGGAAAGGATCTTCATCACCACGGGGTAACCGATCCTGTTGCATTCCTTCACCGCATCATCCGCGGATGTGACCACTGCCTCGCCAGGAGTGGGCATTTTGTATGCGGCGAATATCTGCTTTCCTTCCGCCTCGGTGAGGGATTTCCTTCCCTCTGCCTTGGCCTTGGAGATTATGCTCTTTGCTGTCTCTCTCCCGGAAACCGACGGTTTCTTCATGGGGTCGTGCTTCTCTTCCAGCCTGAGTGTGTATTTTCTCAGGATCGAGAGTGCACGTACTGCCCTGTCGGGTGTGGGGAAACATGGGATCTTACCATCCCTGAGGATCTTGTTTGCCCTTTCGCACTTGCCGCCTCCGGGGAAACAACATGTGGTGGGTACAGGGATATCATCTCTCATCTCCACGAGAATCGTGGCTATGCTCTCGAGATCCGCTGTATCAAGTGGTGAACCCATTATCACGAGTCCTCCGACCGAGGGATCCTTTATCGCCGCGTTTATCGCACCTCTGAAATATTCGGCCTTGGCATCCCCTCTGACATCGATGGGGTTCGTAAGGCCTGCGATGGTCGGAACAGCTTTCTTTATGTTCTCGATCGTCTCGGGTGTGAGTTTGGCCGCCTCTATGTATGGTGCATCGAAAGTTGCATCCGCGGACATAACTCCGAGTCCGCCTGCGTTGGTTATTATCGCGATGCCGTTCTTCTTCATGAGACTGCATGTGCTGAACACCGAAAGTGCATCGAACATCTCGTCGAGGTCCGCTGCCCTGTGCATGTTGAGCTTATCGAATATCACATCGTTCACCGCGTCGGAACCTGCGAGCGATCCCGTGTGCGACGATGCCGCGGCAGATCCTGCCTCGGTCTTTCCCGATTTGAATACCACGATCGGTTTCTTGGTCTTCATATTCTCGATCGCGTGGACGAGTCTGTCTCCGTTGGAGATACCCTCGCAATACATACCGATGACCTTTGTGTCTGCATCATCCATGAAATCCACGACTATCTCAGACTCATCAACATCGCTCTTGTTACCGAATGTCACGAATTTCGATATACCGATATTGTTGAGCTGGGACCATTCGAGGATCGATGACCCCAATGCGCCTGACTGCGACATTATTGACATGTTTCCCGCGGGAGGGAGAATATGAGTGAATGTATAGTTCACTCCTCCTTTCACGTTCATGCTTCCGAAACAGTTAGGTCCGATTATCCTTACGCCGTATTTCGCAGCCTCTGAGAGAAGTCTCTCTTCGAGCACCGCTCCGTCGTGGCCTTCCTCTTTGAATCCAGCCGTCAGAATGGATGTGCACTTTATCCCCGCGGCACCGAGATTCTTCATCTCTTCGATTGCCTGAAGATTCTTGACAGCAATCACTGCAAGTTCTATAGGTGCTCCGACCTCTGTCACGGATGTGTAGGCTTTGATACCCTGTATCTCTCCGCCTTTGGGGTTGATGGGGTAAAGTTTACCTTTGTAACCCGCGTCGATCATGTTCTTTAAGAGCATACCGCCCAGTTTCGTTGTGTCCGCCGATGCGCCTATGATAGCTACCGATGCGGGATTGAAAAACGC
>JGI994J12354_10000794_pt1 | contig 31885 bp, 45 predicted proteins | sample IntmicLarv3ML3BL_FD_12354 | JGI IMG/M metagenome (IMG submission 12354) | reverse complement strand
GCATTACTTGAGTGAAGGGTTTAATGAGTATATGTCTAAACCAATTGATAAGAATGAACTTAATAGAATTATTAATTTATTTGTACTTAAAGATTAGATAGTATTGATTACTGTCTTTTTTAAAAAAAATATTTGATAACTATGTTGTTGCCATGTTATACTTTATGCTAAGAGAATAGGAAGTGAGTTATGCTATATTTAATACTTATAATTTTACTTATAATTTTATGGACTCAGAATTCAAATTTGAAGGAAGAAAACTTTCAATTAAAGACCTTAGTATATAAGTGGCAAGAATATTATAATGTGGTTATGAGTAGCAAGGATGGAGATTCTCAAAATCTTAAACAGGAGCAAAATTTTGATTATAATAATCAAAATTACTATCAACAACCTCAAAATATGGGGTATAATCAGCAGTATAATAATTATCAAGGTTCTTATTATCAGAATTATAATCAAAATCAAAATTATTATCAGGCGGAGCAAACTACTAATAATGTTGTAAAGCAAAAACCTGTTAAAGCTAAGGAAGTTATAAGTGATATAGAAAAGAAAAATATAGCTATTCTCATTACTGGAGCTTTGTTTATTATTTTGGCTGCGATAGTGTTTTTGACATCTACTTGGTACACTATTCCAAACGTATTAAAAACAGTGGTATTAGTATTACTTAGTATGGTGTTTCTTAGTGGAAGTTATATTGCTAAAGAAAAGTTTAAACTGGAGAAGACTAGTCAGACATTCTTTTATATAGCTATGGCATATATACCAATTTGTTTGTTTTCAATATCAGTTTTTAGTTTACTTGGTGACTATTTGTCGATAACTGGTGAGGGTAAGTATATATATTTGACTATTGCAACTTTATTTATTTCGGGATTATATTACTATATTTATATTACCAAAAAGAATGTGTATTTATTACGTGGTAGTATTATTTCTCAGATGTTATGCGTGGTGTTATTTAGTCTAATTTTTGCTGATAGTTTAGTGTTAGTTGGAATAAATTTATTATTATATAATGTAGTACTTATATTGCTTACTAAGAGTGATTTATTTAATAAAATTTATAATGCAATGCCATTAGTAATAAGTGTATTTTCTATTTTTGGACGGGGTGAAGAGAAGTTTTTAATGGTTGGTCTATTGCTTTTATTAATTATAAATTTTTTAATACTTGAGATAAAGAAGCATAGTAAAGTAACTTCTTATATGCTTAATGGTTCTGTTATGGCACTTGGTGTTTATTATACGATGATGCATAATGAAGGATTAAATATTAGTGTTTGCATAATGACTTTACTTGGTTATATTCTGTCAGTTTACTCGTTGGAGATTCTTCTTATTAGTGGTGAACAAAAAGAAGATATGCAAAACTCATTAGATGTTTTAGCAGTTGCAATTATAGGATTCTTACATTTATTTTGTTTAGGACGGGATGTAGAGTTTCCGGCATATGTGGTATCTATTGTACAAATGGTAATATTAACTTGTATATATTTTGAAAACAATGATATGAAGAAAAAAATAAGTGGTGTGATATTACCATTATACTTTATAGCAACAGGTTCAACTTTTATTGATAGTATAGATATCAATTATGATGCTAATCTTATATTTGCATTTTTAACATTTTGTGTTAGTGAGTTATTTAGAAGAAGAGCAAAATTATTACATAAAGCATCATTTATTATTTCAAATGTTTTTGTAGTATTTACTTCAATAAATGTGCTATTTTTAAATAGAATTTTTATGGGTTATAAACCATTAGTGATAGATATAGTTTACTTTAGCTTGTTAATAGCATTATATGTGTATTGTTATATTTTTGAAAAGAAGAGTATATTTAAGTATGCAATATATATAGTTTCTAATTTATTATTAGTGATAGTTGTTAAGCTATTGTTTAATGATGCAAATTTAATATTTAATAGTGGTACGGATTTGCTACTTGTTATTCCAATGGTTACAACAATAACAATTATGATTATGGAACTGTTATATCCTAAATTAAAGGATTCTATGAGTGATGCATATATTATGATTGCACAGTTTATTTCATTTTTGTTCTTATGTGGATTAGATATTAATCTTACAATGGTTGCTGTAATTGTTAGTTCTACAATGCTTATTGCTGCTGGTGATAAGTATAGAAAGTATAACAAGCAATTATTTGAAGTTACTCTTGTTATTGTACATTTCTTCATAGCACTTACTTATGTTCGTATGTTTAATATGCAATATGATTTATTTATAACTAACATTTTATATTCAACAACATTGATTGCTCTTTATGTATATTGTTATTTTCTTAATAAGAACTCAATATTTAAGTATGCTATATATTTAGCTTCTAATTATTGGCTTTTAACAATTGTTAGGTTGATATCTATTGATACTGATTTTGCATTTGTTATTCCACTTATTACAACATTTATTGTAATGAGTGGAGAAACTCTATATCCAAAACTAAGAGATAAAGCAAGTGATATATATATTGGAATATTCCAGTTTATATTATTTGTTTGTTTGTATAAACTTAGTGAAAATATTTCAATAGCACTTGTGGTGAATTCTACTATATTATTAGTTATATATAACTTAAAATATAAAAAAATATTATGGAATCTAATTCCACTTATTTGTGCTATACCAGCAATATTTATAAATGATTTAGATTCTAGTTTAGCACTTACTTTGATGATAATTTCTACTCTAGCTATTACAATAGGTTCTGTAAAAATGAAGAAGTTATCTGTATTTACTCTTTTTTCAGGGATTTATTTATTATTTACAACTGAATCAATAGAGAATATTTATTTATTAGAATTATTGATTGCAGGGTGGGCATTAGTACATACATTATCATTAAGTAAAGAGTCTCATAAGGATATATTTAAGTTTGCATTATATATAGCATTATTAGCAGTTTATAATACTGGTGTAGGCGATTTGTTACTTAATGATATTACAGCAGTATCAATGTTTGGTTACATAGTTACAGTGGTAGCTACTTTACAAACAATATTGAAAAAATATGTTCCTGATATAGAAATACTGGAGTATATTGCATTTATATTTATATATTTACTTGCATTTGGAAGTTATGCTAATGAATTAGATGGTATGATATTTGGTTGCTTAATGGTAGCAATTATAGTTTGTAGTTATTTATTTAGGCGTAGTGCAATATTTATAGTTACTATTATAAGTTTGATAATTAATGTTTTATTACTGACTAGAGAATTCTGGTTTAGTGTTCCTTGGTGGATTTATCTGTTGTTAGTTGGAACACTATTAATAGCATTTGCTGTTAGAAATGAAATGGGTGATAAGAAAGAAAAAATTAATATTAATAAAATTATTAGTGACTTAAAAAGTAAAATAGATGGCAATCAAGAGGAAAATAAAAAATAAGTATGATTAAATGAAAATAGGACTTGGAAATGTTCTATTTTTAATTTATTAATTAATATTTTGTAATGAATGTTGCTTAATATGAATAAAATTTTAGTATAGGTTATGCCTAATTTAAGTGATTAAAATATTACGAAAGGTATTTTTAAGTATTTTAATGTGTGCTATAATTTAGTTAGTAGGAGGTAGTTATGGAAGGTTTTACATTGTTTATAATTGGTTCTTTATTATATGTAATACTAATGGTAGTAATTAAAGGCTTTTTCGTTGTCAATCAAGATGAAAGAGCAGTTAAAACTGTTTTTGGTAGAGCAAAAAGAATTAATGATAGTACAACTGCACTTGATACAGCAGTTACACATATGCTTAATGAAGATGAAAAAGAGCGTTACAATTTCCCAAACTTACAGGTTATACAACCTGGAGGTCCTTATTTTAAATGGCCATGGGAGAAAGTTCATAAAGTATCTATTGCGACAAATGCATCTAATTTAGCATATGACCCAGAGTCATCATGTGCAAACAAAAACAATACTGTTTTGGATGCTGTGACTAAAGATCAACTTAATATTGAGTTATCAGGTCAAATACGTTATAGGGTGTCTGAAAGGAATATTTATGCTTATTTATTTGGTATAAAGAATCCTATTGCTCATGTTATGGGATATTTTGTATCAGTATTAAGAGAAAAAATTGCTAATTTTGAAGGTCAGCAAGCTGTAGTTGATGATGATGATACACAAACTGAGATATTACAGAAAGCAGCTAATATATCTATTAATGATTTGCGTAAAAACTTAAGAGATCTTAATGATAAGATGGATATTGAATGTCAGGGTTCAGAAGCTAGATATGGTGTTATTATGGAAGCTTCTTTAATAACTGGAATTGATCCACCAGATGAAGTAGAGTCAGCACTGGCAGCTATTAATACTGCTTATAATCAAATTTCTTCTGATATAAGTCTTGCACATGCATCTGCAGACCAGAGAATTGTGGAATCAAAAAGAGCAGTAGAGATAGAGACTTTAAAAGCTGAAGGTGAAACAGAAGGAATAAAACTTTTAGCTAATGAGCTTACTGAGCTTAAGAAGCGTGGTGGAACTAGAGCACTTGATGCTTATATTAGAAATGCTAAATTGTCTTTAATTGACCAAACAACATCGATATATAAGACAGAATAGTAGGAGGAGTAAATTATGAATGATATTACATTAGTTATGTTTGGATTTTTTACAATGATGTTTGCTTTACCTATTGTTAAGGGCATTCTTAAATTATTAGGAGTTTATGCTATTGTAAATGAGCGTGAAGCAGTTGTTTATGTATTATTTGGTAGTGTTATTGGGACTTTAACTGAACCAGGGCTGCATTTCTTATGGAAAGACCTTGGGCCTAGAGCGTTGTTCGTTAATTGGTTAGGTAGAAAATATAAGGTTGATATGAGGCTTGATCAACAGTACTTGAGAAGTCAGGCGGTTAACTCAGAAGAGGGTGCTCCTATGGGAGTTGGATTATGGTATGAAATGTATATTAATGACCCAGTAGCATATATATTCCGTAATACTAATCCTAGAGGATCATTAGCAGCTAATGTTGGTAACTCAACAGTTCGTTGTTTATCTAATTTACCACTTGATAGTATGATGGCAGATAGACATACAATGAGCAGAACAGTTCGTCAAGAAGTTTCTGATAAATCAAAGGAATGGGGTTATAAACTTGGATCTTGTTACATACGTAAAGTTCATTTTCGTGATTATAATATGATTCAACAAATTCAAAATAAAGTTGTTAACAGACTTAGACAGGTTACTTCTGCTATTATGCAAGAAGGTGCTAATCAAGTTAGTGTTATAACAAATGCTGCAGAAAGAGAAGCGGCAATTGATTTTGGTAAAGCATCAGCAATTCGTCCACATATTGTAGGTGAAATGTTAGATGAGATATCAAAAGACGCAGATATTAGTAAAGCACTTTTTGAGATATTTGAAGTTAATCGTATAGTAACTAACAAGATTCCGTTGCATGTTTTAACTGATAAATTACAGCTTACAATACCTTATCAACCAAATCAACAGAGTTTTGTGGAACATTCAAAGAAAAAATAATATTATAAAAGTAGTAATTTGATTACTACTTTTTAAGTTTTATTATTCGAATTTGATTGTGTCTGCCCATTTTAAAAATTCAGTTTTGTAAGTATCTTTATCTTTTACTTCACAGGCAAAGTTTACTAACCAAAATGCATCATCTGTTTTAAATACTGCACTTGTGTAAAAGAAATCTTTACCACTAGCTGATTTTTCATATGTAAAATATTGATAATCTTTTTGAGTTTTCATTTCAGAAGTCAATTTGTTGTTTTCTAAAACAGCTTTTGCATAAGTGTCTAGTGTTGAGTCTTTTGTAATTTCAACCACTTCTAGTGTAGAAAAATCTTCTTTAATAAAAGATATTATTGCTTTATTACTTTCAAGGTAAGCAGTTACTGATGCTAAATCCTTTTCATAGAATGAAGTAGGTAGGTCAATACTAACTCCGTGACTAGTGTATGTTTTTGTTTTTTCTCCTAGACATCCAGTTAAAGTAATGCAAAATAATAAAGTGATTAAAAAATATAAACTTTTTTTCATAATTTCTCCTTCGTATATATATTAGCATATTTTTTAAAATTTAAATACGGCATTTATTAAAATGTTGTATTTTTTTAGATAAAATGATATTATGGTTATAGAATAAAGGGTGATAGCTGATGGAATTAATAATTAGTTTTTTTAGAGATGTTTTAAGTGGTTGGCTATATTTTTTGAATTTTGTAATAAATATGATTGTTATTTTGGCATGTGTTGGTGTAATGGGAGACAGAAAGAAAGCAGAAACGCAAAAAGCAATCAGGGAGAAAAAACAGTATGAACTAGTTACAGGGATAAGTGCTAAGAAAGCTGCGTTAGAAGGTAAACAGATAATATCTGTTCAAGAAGAGGAAAAGCCAGAAGAACAAGTTCAAGAAAAAGTTAGTGAAGTATTAGAATTAAATAGTGAACCAGAGAAGAAGTAAAATAGTATTAGGTGATTTACTATTTACTATTCTTTTCTTTTTTTGTATAATAATATAGTCAATTTATTATAGGAGGATGTATGACAATAACAGTTGATAGTGTATTATCTATTATAAATAAAACCGTAGATATACTGCTTATATGGTTAGTATTCTATTATATATTAAAGAATATAAAAAATAATGTTAAATTAACACTAATTTTTAAAGGTGTTTTAATAGTTGCAATAATAAAGGTAGCAAGTGACTTTTTTAATTTTACTACTATTGATTTATTAATGGAGTATATTATTATGTGGGGTCCTTTGGCACTTATTATAATATTTCAACCAGAGATTAGAACAGTGTTGGAGCAACTTGGAAGAAGTCAGTTACTAGGTAGGCATAAGGTTTTGACTGTTGATGAGAGAGAAAGACTTGTGTATGAGATAGTTCAATCAATGGATTATTTACGTAAATATAGAATAGGTGCTTTAATTATCATAGAGCGTGATGTAAGTTTGGGAGATTATATTGAGAAAGCTAAAAAGATTTATGGTGATATTTCTAGTGAGCTTCTTATATCTTTATTTTTCCCTAATAACCCAATGCATGATGGTGGTGTTATTATTCAAGGGGATAGAATAAGCTGTGCTGGAGCAGTATTTCCAACAAGTAATAATCCAAAAACTAATAAAAGACTTGGTACAAGACATAGAGCAGCTCTTGGTATTGCTGAAGAAACTGATTGTATTTCTTTAGTTGTATCTGAGGAGACAGGAAGGCTTTCAATTGCTGTTAAGGGAGAGTTATTTTATAATTTATCAATTGATGATGTTAGAATGATGCTTATTGATGAACTTAGACCAAAGCAGGATTCTGATTTTGAAGATGAAGTAGATGAGGAAGAAATATATGAAGAGAATAAGTAATATTTTCATTAGATTTTTTATAGGAATTGCTAGACTTTTTGATAGAATTATTATTACTCCTATCACTAAGTTATTTGTAAGAGTCTATGATTTATTTAGTAATAATGGTAAAGGGTTTGAGAAGTTTATAACTCATAGACAATCATTGGTAATTATTTCTTTACTATTTGCTTTAACTGCTTTTTTTGCAGTAGAGAAGAAACATATATCACTGGTTGATAGTTCGGCTGAGATTTTATATGGTAAGCCAGTTATTGTTGATTATAATGAAGCGTTATATGTTGTTGAGGGTGTTCCTGAGACTGCTGATATTACTTTAATTGGAGGTAAATGGAATGTTTATTTAGCTAAACAATATCCAATAGATGGTGTTACACTTGATTTGAATGGATTGTCAGTTGGCAATCATACAGTGTCATTTAAATATGAGCAAGCTGTTTCTTCAGTTAAGTATAAGGTTGATCCTTCTAGTGTAAATATTACTATTTATGATAAGATATCAGAGACTAGAGAGTTATCAGTAGATTATATAAATAAGGATATGTTAGATTCAAAGCTTAATATTGATAGTGTTGTACTATCTCGTGATAATGTTATTGTAAAAGGTGCTAAGCATCAATTAGCTGAGGTTTCTTTAATAAAGGCAATGATTGATATTGAGAATCTTGGTAATACAAAAGAAGGAAGTAAGACTTTAGAGAATATACCTCTTATGGCATATGATAAAAATGGTAATAAATTGAAAGTGGAAATAGTTCCTGTTACAATAGATGCTACAATTAAGGTGACTGCTCCAAGTAAAGAGGTTCCAATAAAACTAGTATCTTCTGGAGAGTTAGATGGTAAGGCGATTAAGTCATTAACTGCATCAGTATCAACAGTTACTATTTATGGTAGTGAAGTTGCTCTTGCAAATATTGAATTTTTACCAGTTACAGTAGATGTTAATGGTGTTAATGAAAATAGAAAATATAATATTAATCTAGTGAAGCCTAGTGGTGTAAGAGAGATAAGTACTAAAACTATAGAGGTAGAGTTAGTTGTTGATGAGATAGTATCTAGAGATATTAAAAATATAAAAATAGATTCAATTAATGTTGAATCGGGGTTAAAGGTATCTGCTTTATCAGCAGAAGATAGTACAGCTACTGTTATTGTTAATGGTAGTAAATCAGTAATTGACTTATTAGAATCATCTACAATAAAGGCATATATTGATGTTGCTGGACTTGGTGTTGGGGAACATGAAGTGGATGTTAAAGTATCTGGTAATGATACTAGAATTTCTTATGCATCACGTGTTAAAAAGGTTAGAATAGTTATTTCTAAAAAATAAAGAAAAAGTATGAGTAATCATACTTTTTATAATGCCTTAATTTCAGTTATCAAGGTATCAACTATATCTTGTTCAGGGATTTTTTTAATAATTGTTCCCTTTTTAAACAGAAGTGCTTCACCAACACCACCAGCAATTCCAATATCAGCTTCTCTTGCTTCACCTGGTCCGTTAACAGCACATCCCATTACAGCAACTGTTATATCTTTATTAATTGTTTCTAGTTCTTTTTCTATTTTTTTTGTTAATTCTACTAAGTTTATTTTACATCTTCCACAGGTAGGACAAGATACTAAATTAATACCAAATTTTCTTATGCCAACACTATTTAAAATTTCTTTAGCTATTTTTATTTCTTCAACTGGATTATCAGTAAGTGAAACTCTAATTGTATCCCCAATTCCATTTAGGAGAAGAGAACCAATACCAATTGAGGATTTAACAGCTCCTTTTATTAGTGTTCCAGCTTCGGTTACTCCAACATGTAATGGATAATCAACTTTCTCTGATAGTATTTTATAGGCTTCTGTCGTCATTTCTACACTTGAAGATTTAACAGCAATAACTATATCATGAAAATCTAAATCTTCTAATATTTTTACATGTCCTAATGCACTTTCAACCATGCCCATAGCAGTAACATGACCATCATATTTTGCTAATATCTCTTTTTCAATAGAACCACTGTTTACACCTATTCTAATTGGTATGCCTTTTTCTTTAGCAGCCACAACTACTTTTTTAACATTTTCAATAGAACCAATATTTCCTGGATTAATCCTTATTTTATCTACTCCACTATTGATGCACTCTAATGCTAATTTGTAGTCAAAATGGATATCAGAAATGATTGGTATATGAATCTGCTCCTTTATTTTGGCAATAGCTTTAGCGTCTTCCGTATCTGTAATTGCTACTCTTACTATTTCACAGCCAGCACTTTCTAATTCAAGTATTTGTGCTACTGTATTTTTGATATCTTTTGTATAAGTATTAGTCATTGATTGAATAGATATTTGTGCATCACCACCAATGGCAACATTACCACACATTACTTGTCTTGTTTTTCTTTTTATCATAAATTACTCCTTTAACCTTTTATTAGTAGTATGCTAATAAATATTAGTATTCCTGCTATGATTTTTTTAGGTAGATTTTGTCTTTCTTTTAAAAATATATAGCCTACTATTACATTTAATATTACTATTAGTGAAGAAAGTGGTGCAACTTGTGTTGCTTTCCCTAATTCATAGGCACGTAGTTGAGCTACAATATTTATTCCCCAACTAATACAAGTTAGAATAATAGCTTTTTTATTACCATCTACTAATTCTTTTTTAATATCTTCAAATTTAATTCTTTCAAATATATAAATTAATAATGCTGGAACAATTACTGTTAATGCTGCATAAAAAGCTATATTAAAGTGATTTGAGAAACTTACACCAATAAATAGGGATGTTGCTGATAATAAATTAGAAATGATAGCTAATAAAATTGTTTTATTGATTGTTGTATTTTTAGGATTATAGAAAACTAATATATTACTAAATATTATTATTGTAGCACCAATAATTTTTTTTTGTATAAATGGTTCTTTAAAAAACAGAAGTCCTGCAATAATCATAAATATAGTTGTTAGTTGTTTCATCATACTATAGGTTGATGCTTCTAGCTCTTTTCTAATTGTTGTATTTAAGCGGTCTGATATTGCATAAAATACCAGTGATATTCCGAGAAATAGATATATTTTGGGATTTGTAGTGAACTTGGTTTCAAAAAATGGATATGTTAACAATGCTACAATTCCACTGAAAAATTGTAAAAGACAAGTTATCGCACCTTTTCCAGCAGAAGTTTTTAGTACTATTTTATAATTTTGCGTAAATATAACAGCTGCTATAAGATATATGATAACAAAATAGATCCACATATTAAGTCCTCCTTGGAATATTATACTATGTAATTATTTATAATTGTAGTTTTTTGTTAAAAAGAATGTAGGATTAAAAATTAACTTATTGAAACTTTTTTTGAATAGTGGTATTCTTTATAATATGTGAGAGGTGTTACTGGTGGGCAAGAAACGCAAGCTACTTGGTTGGTGTCTTTTTATGTTATCTTTTTCTTTGATAGTACTAGGTATTTGTTCTGGTGTTATTAGTTTTGTTGAAACATATGATACTAAGGTGATGCCAATAGTTTATCTTAATGAGTTAGATATATCCGATAAAACTATTGATGATTTGGATTTGATACTTAAAAGTGTAGAAGATGAATTAATGAGTGAATCTTTAATTTTAATTGTTGATGGAACTGAATTTGAATATTCTTTTAAAGACTTTAATATTAAAGTAAATGCTAAAAAGGTAAAAAATGATATTTTTGTGTATCAAAATTCTTTTACATTTTGGGAGAAAATTCAGAATGTTTTAGAGCCTGAAAAAAAGTCTTTTTTCTATGAGTTAGTTTGTGATGAGAGCAGAATAATGGATATAATTATGGAGCTAAAAGAGATTGTTGATAATGATGCTCTTGATGGTGGTATTGTTGTAGAGAGTAATCGTAATATTTTTTACAAGAAAGCAGTTGCTTCTTATGAACTGGAAATAGAAAAAAATGTTGAGCTGGTTAAAGAGGGAATGTTTTTGAGTGAAAAAATAGAGTTAATTGGTGTTAAAGGAAAAATAAAAGAGGATATATTAAGTAGTATTGATACAAAGGTTAGTTCTTATGAGACTTGGTTTAATACTAGTAGTATTCGTGCTACAAATTTACGAGTTGCATTAAGTGATATTGATGGTGAAGTGTTGATGCCAGGTGAAGTTTTTTCATTTTATAAATATATGCAAAAAAGACCAAATGATTTTGTTCATTATGGTGGTGTATATGGTAATGGTATATGTCAGATTGCTTCAACACTTTATAATGCTGAATTGCTTGCTGGATTGGAGACAATTGAAAGGTATCAACATGGAACTCAGTTGCCATATGTTCCTGGTGGACTTGATGCTACTGTTAATTTTGCTCCATTAGCATTTTTGGATTTTAAATTTAAAAATACTTATGAATATCCAATTTATATAAGTGCATATGTTGAAAATAGTAATGCTGTTATTGAATTGTGGTCGAATAATAATGCTAAAAAGGGAAATACATATGAACTAGAATCAGTGTCTTTAGGTATGCTTGGTTATGATACATATCGTTATACTTATCAAGGTGGTAAACAGATAAATAAAGAGTTCTTAAGTAGGGACTGGTATTATAATAGGGTGTTTTCAATATAGATTAGGGTTTAGAAAAGAATGGTTCTTGTTTTGTATAAAAAACTGTTTTTTTTTCTTTTGTGGTATTATATTTAGCTGTAAAGGAGTGAATTTTATGATATTAGTGCAACCTGGTTATTCAGAAGATGAATCTATGCAAAATTATTTTGCTTATAAATTTTTTGAAATATTAAAATTATTACATGGTGCTTATGCTTGTATTGGGGCAGAGAGCAAATCTGATGGTAAGGTCTTAACTTTAGTTAGAGAACATCAACTTGAAGCTTCACTGATTTCAGAATCATTTGTTTCTTCTTCTTGGGAAACAAAAAGTGCATCTTTGGATGGAGTTGAATTTGGTATTTCTCCTAAGAAGAATGGTACCTTTGATAATGTACATTATGACTATATGTTTGCATATATGAAGAATCGCCCAAACATTTTTGCAATGGCAATAAAACGTTTTGGAATGAGCTATGGGCTTACAAAGGATTTTAGTGTTGAAGCTAGTTTGAAAGACAGTATTAGTGAAAGTAGAGCAATCTTTACTGAGACAATTGGAATACCTGTGAGCAAGCTTAAAAGCGAAGAAGTTGTAAGTGTTGATACAATTAAGCCACATATAGGTGGTACTAAAAAAATTGTTCAGAAAATAAAAGCTAAGCATGCTGCGGAATCTGCTAAAGCAGCGAGTAGGTCTAAAGATGTTATTTACTTTTAGGGATTAAGAGAACCAAGTTGTAATTTATATGAAATAATAATTAAAAAGCCAAAGTCGGAAATTTTCAAAATTGAAAAATCCGATTTTTATTTTCTCTACTTATTGGGATGAAATATTATAAAGAATAGCTTGTTAATCTCATTTTAGAAATGCTAAAATTTATTGAATCAAAAAAAGCTCCTTTTTGGCAGCTTTTTAAAGTCTTTCTTTTTTGTGGGTCATAGCTATTTTTCTTAGTTACTAGGTCTAATATCATCAAATAAAATACCAATGTTAATTAGTCCTGTTATAGCATAAAGAGTGTATATTATTCTAGTCATCATGCTTGTAGCTCCTCCAAATAAGCTAGCAATTAAGTCATATTCAAAAATTCCTATTAATCCCCAATTAATCGCACCAATTATAGTAAAAATTAATGCAATTTTTTGTATCTTCTCCATTTTCTTCCTCCTTTTTAGTGTATGTTATTATAATATCGAAATAATTATTTATTATTCATGAATAAAGATAAAATTTAAAAATATAATTAAATGAAGAAAAAAAGAGGTGCAAAATGAAAAAATTATATTTAATTATCTTATTTGTGGGATTGTTGTTTGTTAGTGGTTGTGGAAAAAAGGGTGAAGACTCAGTTGTTAAGGATTTGTCAAAACATATAAATGATATTGATAAATATCAGGTTGTTGGAGTTTTGAGTATTGCAAATAATGATGATACTTATACCTATGATGTAAATGTTTCTTATGAAAAAGAGAACAAGTTTAGGGTAAGCCTTATTAACAAGTCTAATGGGCATGAGCAAATAATATTAAAGAATGAGACAGGTGTATATGTAGTTACACCATCACTTAATAAAAGTTTTAAATTTCAAAGTGATTGGCCATATAATAATTCGCAAGTGTATTTAATGCAATCGTTAATAGAAGATATAAAAAGTGATAAAGAGCGAAAATTTGAAGAAAAGGATAATGAGTATATATTTACAACTAAGGTTAATTATCCCAATAATATTAATTTAGTAAGTCAGAAAATATGGATTGATAAAGATTTAAATTTTAAAAAGGTAGAGATATATAATCAAGATAATATTCCACAGATGGTAATGGAATTTACTAGTGTTGATTTAAAACCAACATTTAAAGAAAAATTTTATGATTTAAATGGAATTATTGAGAATATAGAAGTTGATGAAAATACTGACCCGTCTGGAGCTCTTGATGATATAATTTATCCACTATATATTCCTGTAGGTACAGTACTTACTGATAAAGAGACTATTGCAAAAGATAAAGGTCAACGTATAATATTAACATTTGATGGAGAAAAACCTTTCTTACTAGTTGAAGAAACAGCTAATATAGAGGATGAATTTTCAATAATACCAACTTTTGGGGAACCGCATTTCTTGATGGATACTATTGGAGCACTTACTAATAATTCAGTCACTTGGTCAAGTAATGGGGTTGATTACTATATAGTCTCTGATGTTATGAGTCAGCTTGAGCTTATAGAGATTGCTTCTTCAATAAGTGCGATACCAACTATGAAGTAAATTAATAAACACGAAAGTGTTTATTTTTGTTTTTAATCATGTTATAATTTTTTTGTGGTGAATTATATGAATAGGAAAGAAAAAAGAAACAACAAGAAAAATAGACAAATGTATAAAGAAGTAAAAAATGAAAATTCAGAATTTGATAGCATGATTAAAATATTAATTGGTGTTTTAATAGTGTTTTTTGTGGTTTATTTTGTATATGCAGTAGCTAGTGGGGAGTTTTCTTCAAAAAAGGATGAAGAACCAGTTGGAGCTGAGTTTCAGGATATTTTTATTTTAGCTGGTACAACATTTAAAATGGATAAAGATGATTATTATGTTATGTATTATGATTTATCAGATAATTATTCTTCGGCAATGGGTTCTTTATATGAAGGTTATACAAAGTCAGATAGTACAATTAAAATGTATTTAGTTGATTTGAAGAATAAGTTTAATCATTCATATATATTAGGTGAAGAGGAGATAGTTAATACTAATCCAAGTAATATTGATGAACTTAAAGTTATGAATCCTACACTAGTAAGAATCAAAGATAAAAAAGTAGTTGAGTTTATTACTGGGCGTGAGAATATAAGTGATTATATATTTAAAGTTGTAAAAGAAAGTAAAATAGAAGAGTAAGCATATTATTTAAGAGCTGACTATGTTGGCTCTTTTTGTTTTACATTTTTTAAATTAAAATATATAATTTTTGAAAATTAATTCTATTTTGTTCAAAACTATGATAAGATTATATTGATATAATAAGAGGTGATTTTATGGCAGATAATAAAAAAGAAAAAAGTATAAAGAAGACTCCGAAAGTGGAGACAGTTAGAAAGACTGTTAAGAAACCAAAAGCTGTTAAGATTGAAAAAGAAGAAAAGGCAGTAGAGATAGTAGAAGAAAAAGTTATAGAATTAGAAAAAGTAGCAGATACTAAACTAGAGTCAGTGGAAAAAAGTGAAGATAGAGCAGAAAAGAGCTTTAGAAATAAACTTAAGGCAGCTTTTTTTCAAGAAGATGATGGAGAAGTTGAAATTGTAGAAAAGAAAACTTCATTTAATTTAGTAGAAGTAATTATTGTAATGATAATAACAGCTTTTTTTGGTGCGTTAATTGGAGCTGCTGTTACTTATGTTAAAACGGATGAATATTATGGTACTAGTGATGCTGAGAATAATAAATATATTAAAGAGTTTATTAATACTTACAATGAACTTAATAGGGATTTCTATTCAGAGGTTAGTGCAAAAGAATTAATAGATTCTGCTATCCAGGGTATGATAGAGAAGTTGGGGGATCCTTATTCACAATATTTAGATTCTAATGAATCAAAGATTTTTGATGAGGATTTATCTGGTGAGTTTATTGGTATGGGTGCTGAAATATCTTTAAATAGTGATGCTAGGGTGTATATCAGTAGATTATTTGAAGATGCTCCTGCAATGAAAGCGGGGCTTCAAAATGGAGATATTATTATTAAAGTAAATGATGATAGTGTGGAAGGTCTTAATACTCAGGAAGTAGCTAGCCTTATAAAAAATGGAAAGGTTGGGACAAAAGCAACTATTACTGTTATGCGTGATGATAGTGAAATGGATTTTGTTATCACAAGAGATAAAGTTGAGATAAAATCAGTTAATGCTGAAGTTATAGAAAAGAATGATAAAAAAGTTGGATTACTTACTATTAGTGCATTCAATAATAATACAGATGAGCAATTTTTAGCTAGATATGAAGAATTGAAAAAGCAAAAAGTGGATAGTTTAATTATTGATGTAAGAAATAATAATGGTGGGCATTTGACTGTTTCTAAAGATGTAGCGAGTTTATTCCTAAATAAAGGTGATGTTATTTATCAACTTGATAATAAAGGAAATGTAACAAAAGAAAAATCTACTAGTAAAAAGCTAATTGATTTGCCAGTGGTAGTTGTTGTGAATGGTGGTACTGCTTCAGCAGCTGAAATATTAACTGCAGCACTTAAGGAAAATTTAAATATTGAAGTGATTGGTGAAAAAACTTATGGAAAAGGAACAGTACAAAGAGTTCATCAATTATCTAGTGGAGCTTCTATTAAATATACAATTAATACATGGTTGACACCTAAGGGAAATGAAGTTAATCAGGTAGGTATTGAACCAACTATTATTGTTTCACTTGATGAAAATTATTATAATAATCCTGTTAGAGAGAATGATGTTCAGTTACAAAGTGCACTTGATACTATTACAAAATAGGGGTGATATTCTATGAAGAATAAGGGATTTACTTTAATTGAGATTTTGGCAGTTATTATGATTTTGGGAATTATAGCTTTAATTGCAATTCCTAGTTATACAGCTTATGTTAATTCAACCCGTAGGTCAGCTTATTTTACTAATGTTAAGAGTTATATAGAAAGTGCTAAAAGTGGTCTTTATCAGAGGGAATATGGACCTTTACCTGAAGAGGGTGAAGCGATTATTATTCCTGCTAAGAACATTAAACTTGAAAGGGAAGATACTGTTTATAAGTCTCCTTTTGCAATGTATGACGATCAGTATACATATATTGTGGTAGTTGCTAGAGTTACTACTGGAGCAGCTCCATCTATAGTTTATGATTATTATGCAACATTCTTGGACCGTAGTAGTTATGGTATAAATAATGTAGCTAGTACTAGATTAGAGAAGAAGTCGATACAGCGTATAACTGATTTAACTTCTATAGTTTCAATAGGTGATATAATGAATGGAAGAAGTTTATCATATAATGGTATAACTTATGTTACTTGTCCAGGTGGAGATGTTAATAATCCGTATCATCCATTGTGTGAATCATAATATATATAATAAAGCTTGAAATGACTCTATATTTTTATAGAGTTTTCTTTTTATTTTTTTGAATAATATTAAAAATGAGAAAAGTTTGAAAAAAATAGTCATAAAATATAAAAAAGCCTTGATTTTACGCATAGTATTGTGTTATACTTTCTCATGTGTGGCTGCTTAGATGTGTGAGGTTGTTGATACACTAGGATAAGTTGTCCTGATGATATCGGGTTATTTACACGGAGCAAGTCTATACTATGATATAGGCGAAAGGGAGGATTAATATGTCAAACAAAGTTAGAATCAAATTAAAAGCATATGATCACAGAGTACTTGATAGTGCTGCTACAAAAATAGTAGAAACAATCAAAAGATCTGGAGGAGAAGTTACTGGTCCAGTACCACTTCCAACAGATATTGAGAAGTTTACTGTTTTAAGAGCTGTTCACAAGTATAAAGATTCACGTGAACAATTCGAAATGCGTACACATAAGAGATTAATTGATGTTAAGAATCCATCTAAGGAAGTTATTGATGCGTTAGCACATTTAGAACTACCTAGTGGTGTTGATATTCAAATTAAACAATAAAAAAATATAGGAGGAAATATGAAAGGAATCTTAGGAAAAAAGATAGGAATGACACAAGTTTTTACAAAAGATGGAAAGTTAGTTCCTGTTACTGTAATAGAGATTGAACCAAATGTTGTAACACAAATTAAGACAGAAGAAAAAGATGGTTACAACGCTGTTCAACTTGGTGCTATTACAATTAAAGAGAAGAGCTCAAATAAAGCTAAAATTGGGCATACAAACAAAGTTAATACTTCACCTAAGCGCTTCTTAAGAGAGATTAGAGGAGTAAACGTTAGTGATTATACACTGGGTCAAGTTATCGATGCATCATTATTTGTATCAGGAGAAATGGTAGATGTAAGTGGTGTTAGCAAAGGTAAAGGATTCCAAGGTGTAATTAAACGTCATAATCAAACACGTGGTCCTATGGGGCACGGTTCGCAATACCATAGAGGTGTAGGTTCAATGGGAACACTACTTCCAATGCACGTATTAAAGGGTAAGAAATTACCAGGACATATGGGTAATGTGTCTACAACAATTTTGAATTTAGAAGTTGTTGCAGTTGATTTAGAAAATAACGTTATCTTAATAAAGGGTAATGTTCCAGGTCCAAAGAAATCTTTAGTTATAGTTAAAACAGCTGTTAAAAATGTTGATAAGATTAATGAAGCTTTTGAATTAGTATCTTATGAAGAAGAGATTGTTCAAGAAGAAGTAGTTGATACTGAAGAAGTTAGTGAAGTTTTAGAAGAAGTAGAAGAAGCTACTGAAGAGACAGCTGAAGAAAACCCAAATACAGAAGAAAATGTAGAATAATCATCACAAGATGAATATAGAAAATTATTAGAAATGTGATGAAAGGAGGAAATCAAATGACAAAGATTACGCTTTTAAATAATAAAGCTGAAAAAATAGAAGACATTAAACTTAATGATGAAATATTTGGAATTGAACCAAATAAAAATGTTTTACACGATGCGATTATTTTAGCTAGAGCAGCATTGAGACAAGGAACACATAAAACTAAAACAAGAGCAGAAGTTAGTGGTGGTGGTAAAAAACCATGGCGTCAAAAAGGAACTGGTAGAGCTAGAGCTGGTTCAACTAGAAGTCCAATTTGGGTAGGCGGAGGTGTAGCTACTGGTGTTCAACCAAGAGACTACAGCAAAAAGCAAAACCGTAAAGAAAGAAAGTTAGCACTTAAGAGTGCTTTAGCTGCTAAAGTTAATGATATGGTGTTAGTTCAAGATATAACTCTTGCTACACCAAAAACAAAAGATGTAATTAGCTTTCTTACAAGTTTAAAATTGAATGATGTTAAAACTTTAATAGTTGTTAAAATGTTAGATGAAAATTTAATTTTAGCTACTAGAAACTTAAGTAATATAGTTTTGATTGAAGCAAGTGAGATTAATGTATTAGATTTAATTGCTGCTGATAAAGTACTTATTACAAAAGAAGCTATTGAGTCTATCGAGGAGGTGCTTAAATAATGGATACTAAATATTTAGATATAATTAAAGCACCAATTGTTACTGAAAAAAGTGCAGTTTTAGCACAAACAGAAAATAAATATGGATTTTTTGTAGATGTTAGAGCTAATAAAACAGAAATTAAACAAGCAATTGAAAAAATATTCAATGTTAAAGTGCTTGAAATAGCTACTATAAATACAGTGCCTAAAAAGAAAAGAGTGGGGCGTTATTCTGGTTTAACTAATCGTGAAAAGAAAGCGATTGTTAAATTAGCTGAAGGTCAAACTATAGAGCTTAATTAGAGGGAGGTAACTTATGGCAATTAGAATTTATAAACCAACTACTAATGCAAGACGTAAGATGAGTAGTTTAACTTACGAAGAGATAACTACAAATACTCCAGAAAAAAGCTTAGTAGTTCCACTGAAGAAAAAGGGTGGACGTAATAATCAAGGTAGAATTACAGTTAGACACCATGGTGGTGGAGAAAAACAAAAATACAGACTTATCGATTTTAAAAGAAGTAAAAGAGATATTCCTGGTAAAGTTGCAACTATTGAATATGATCCAAATAGAACAGCAAATATAGCATTAATTAATTATGCTGATGGTGAAAAAAGATATATTCTTGCACCAAAGGGTTTGACTGTTGGTATGACAGTAATAGCTGGAGCGACTGCTGATATTAAAGTAGGTAATGCACTACCTATAGCAAATATGCCAGCTGGTACAGTAGTGCATAATATAGAACTTAAACCTGGTAAAGGTGGAGAGTTAGCTAGAAGTGCTGGAGCTTCTGCACAATTACTTGGTAAAGAAGGAAATTATGTAATGATTCGTTTATCAAGTGGTGAACAAAGACTTGTACTTGGTACATGTTATGCAACTATAGGAACAGTAGGAAATGAAGATTATGAACTTGTTAAGCTTGGAAAGGCTGGACGTAGTCGTCATTTAGGAATTAAACCTACAGTTCGTGGTTCAGTTATGAACCCTAATGACCATCCACATGGTGGTGGTGAAGGACGTGCTCCTATTGGTAGAAGTGGTCCAGTTACTCCTTGGGGTAAACCAGCACTTGGAATGAAAACTAGAAATAATAAAGCGACAGATAAATTTATTATACGTCGTCGTAATAGTAAATAGGGAGGAATATTAAATGGCAAGAAGTTTAAAAAAAGGGCCTTATGTATTTGAAAGATTATTAAATAAGGTTAAAGAATTAAATAAAAGTGGAAAAAAAGAAGTTATTAAGACTTACTCACGCCGTTCAACTATTTTTCCTGATTTTATTGGTCATACTTTTGCAGTACATAATGGTAAAGAATTTATACCTGTGTACATAACAGAAGATATGGTTGGACATAAACTAGGTGAGTTTTCTCTAACACGTAAATTCACTGGACATGGAAATGGTAGTAAATAATAAGAATGGCTAGGAGGAAATAGATATATGGAAGCTAAAGCAATTGCAAAAACTCTTAGAGTGTCTCCTATCAAAGCTAGATTAGTTGTTGATATGATACGTGGTAAAGATGTTAATATTGCATTAAACATATTAAATACAATGAATAAAAAGTCTTGTAGACTGGTAGATAAAGTTTTAAAGTCAGCTATTGCAAATGCTGAAAATAATTTGAAACTTGATCGTAATACTCTTTATGTTAAGGAAGCAAGAGTAGACGCTGGTCCAGTGATGAAACGTCATATGTTTGATTCAAGAAGTCATATTGGACATAATGACAAAAGAACTAGTCACATTGTTATTGTAGTGGCTAGTAAATAAGCGAAAGGAGATGACATTATGGGACAAAAGGTTAGTCCAAATGGACTGAGAATGGGTATCAATAAGAAATGGGAAGCAAACTGGTATGCTAATAATGGCGATTTTGCTGAAGTTCTTGAAAAAGATATTAAAATCCGTAAATTTGTTGAAAAAAATCTTGCTGATGCTGGAATAAGTAAAGTTGAGATTGAAAGAAATACTAAGAGATGTGAAGTAATCGTTCATACTGCAAAACCTGGTGTACTTATTGGTAAGGGTGGAGAAGGAATAGAAAAGATTAAGAAAGATCTTGCTAGTTTGGTTAATGAGAATGTTCAAATATCAATAGTTGATATAAAGAAACCTGATCTTGATGCTAAATTGTTAGCTGATAGTATTGCTAATCAAATAGAAAATAGAGCATCTTTCAGAATGGCACAAAAAAGAGCTATTAGAAACGCTATGAAGGCAGGAGCAAAAGGTATTAAGACACTTGCTTCTGGTAGATTAGGTGGTGCTGAAATGGCACGTAGTGAAGGTTATTCAGAAGGTACAACTCCGCTTCATACTTTAAGAGCTGATATAGATTATGCTACAAGTGAAGCTGATACTTCATTTGGTAAAATAGGTATTAAAGTATGGATATATAAAGGAGAAATACTTCAAGATAAGCAAGTTAAAGGAGGTAATTAATTATGTTAATACCATCAAGAACAAAATATCGTCGTGTTCATAGATTACCTCACGATGGACATGCAAAAGGTAATACAGTATTAAGTAATGGTACATATGGACTACAAGCACTAGATGGTGCTTGGATTACAGCAAATCAGATAGAAGCAGCTCGTGTTGCTATGACGCGTTATATGAAACGTGGTGGAAAAGTATGGATAAATATATTCCCACACTTGCCACTTACTGGTAAACCTATCGGAACTCGTATGGGTAAAGGTAAAGGTGCTGTAGATAAATGGGTAGCAGTTGTTAAAGAAGGTAAAATCATGTTTGAGATTGCTGATATTGATGAAGCAACTGCAAGAGAGGCATTAAGACTTGCTTCTCATAAATTGCCAGTTAGAACAAAATTTGTGAAAAAAGAAAGTGGTGAAGGAAATGAAGGTTGAAGAGATTAGAAATCTAACCACTGATGATATAAAAATCAAGATAAAAGAGGTTAAAGAAGAGTTATTTAATTTACGTTTTCAACAAGCAACTGGTAACCTTGAAAAACCTTCAAGAATTAGAGAGTTACGTCATACAGTAGCTAGATGCAAAACTGTATTACGTGAACGTGAGATTGGAGAGTAGGAGGGTATATGGAAAAGATGTCAAGAGAATTAATTGGTACTGTTGTAAGTGCTACTAATAATAAGACAATTAGTGTATTAGTAGAATCTTATAAAACACATCGATTATATAAAAAACGTGTTAAGTCTTCTAAAAAATATGCAGCACATGATGAAACAAATAAAGCTAAAGTTGGAGATGTAGTTAGAATAGTTGAAACTAGACCACTATCAGCTACTAAAAGATTTTACTTAAAAGAAATTGTAAAAGAAGCAGTTATTTTATAACTATTAGGTGAAGGAGGAATTTATTTATGTTACAACAAGAAAGCCGTTTAAAAGTTGCTGATAACTCAGGAGCTAGAGAATTGTTAGTAATTAGAGTACTTGGTGGAAGCAAAAGAAAAACTGGTAACATCGGTGACATAGTTGTTGGTACAATTAAAAAGGCCACACCTAATGGAACTGTTAAAAAAGGTCAAGTAGTAAAAGCCGTTATAGTTAGAAGTGTTTTTGGAACAAGAAGAGATGATGGAAGTTATATTCAGTTTGAAGATAATGCTTGTGTAATTATTAAACCTGATAATACTCCAATTGGAACTCGTATTTTTGGACCAGTAGCAAGAGAACTTCGCGAAAGCGGATTTATGAAAATAGTATCTTTGGCTAAAGAAGTGCTATAAGGAGGATATTATGAACTTTAAAGTAGGAGATAAAGTTGTAGTAATTGCTGGTTCTAGTAAAGGTAAAGAAGGAAAAATTACTAAAGTTTTTAGAAATGAAAATAAAGTAATTGTTGAAGGAGCTAATATAATTAAGAAGCATAAAAAAGGTAATGGTCAAGAAACTGGTGGAATACTAGAGATGGCAGCACCTATTCATGCATCAAATGTTATGATTATGGATCCTAAAACAAAAAAACCAACTAGAATTGGATTTACAACTGATAAGAATGATAAAAAAATTAGAGTAGCTAAAAAATCTAATGAAAAGATAGATTAGTGGAAGGAGGGAAGATTATGAACCGCCTAAAGACAAGATATTTAAATGAGATTGTTCCGAGTTTAATTAAGAAACATGATTATAAGACAATCATGGAAGTACCTAAACTAGAGAAGATAGTTATTAATATGGGTGTAGGAGATGCTACTAGTAATTCTAAATTATTAGAAGCAGCAGTTAAAGACTTAGAATTAATAAGTGGACAAAAACCAGTTATAACAAAAGCAAAAAAATCTATTGCTGGATTTAAATTAAGAGAAGGTCAAGCAATTGGATGTAAGGTAACATTAAGAGGAGAAAATATGTATAACTTTTTAGATAAGTTAGTAACTATTGGACTTCCTCGTGTTCGTGATTTCCGTGGAGTTTCACCTAAAGCTTTTGACAAATTCGGTAATTATACTTTAGGTATAAAAGAACAATTAATATTCTCAGAAATAGAATATGATAATGTTGTTAAAATTAGAGGTATGGATATTGTCCTTGTAACAACTGCAATGACAAATGAAGAAGCTTATAGTTTATTAAGTGAACTTGGAATTCCATTTAGAAAGTAATTGGAGGGTAAATAATGGCAAAAAAAAGTATGATTATTAAAGCTAATAGAAAACAGAAATTCAAAGTACGTGAGTATTCTCGTTGTAAAAGATGTGGAAGACCTCATGCTGTAATGAGTAAATTTGGAATCTGCCGTATTTGCTTTAGAGAATTAGCTTATAATGGACAAATACCAGGTGTAAAGAAATCAAGCTGGTAAAAGGGAAGGAGGAATAAACATGGCTGTAGTAACTGATACAATAGCAGATATGCTTACACGCATTAGAAATGCTAATGCAATGCGTTATACTGAAGTAACAGTGCCTGCTTCTAAGTTAAAAGAAGAAGTAGCTAGAATTCTGAAAATTGAAGGATTTGTAGAAAATTATAAATTAGTAACAGATGGTAGTAGAAAAAATATTGAAATTACCTTAAAATATGGAAATAAAAAAGAAAGAGTAATTACTGGATTAAAACGTATTTCTAAACCTGGTTTAAGAGTTTATGTTAAGAGTGATGAGGTACCTAAGGTTCTTAATGGGTTAGGTATTGCAATTATCTCTACTTCTAACGGTGTAATGACTGATAAAGAAGCTCGTAAACAAAACCTTGGTGGAGAAGTATTGGCATATGTTTGGTAAGTATGTATATAGGGAGGTCATATTATGAGTCGTATAGGAAATAGAATAATTACTATACCTAGTGGTGTAGAAATTAAAGTAGAGAACAACATAGTTACTGTAAAAGGACCTAAAGGAGAACTATCTACACACTTAGTAAATGGAATTACATTAAAAGTAGAAGGCGATACTTTAGAAGTTCTAAGAGCAAATGAATCATTAAAACCAATGCATGGTACAGTTAACTCTAATATTTTTAATTTAATAGAAGGAGTTACTAATGGTTATGAAAAGAAACTAGAAATGGTTGGAGTTGGATATCGTTTTGCACTAAAGGGTGATGTAATCGTAATTAGTGCTGGTTATTCACATCCTGTAGAAATACAAGTTCCTAAGGGATTAACTGTTGAAGTTCCATCAAATACAGAACTATCAATAAAAGGAATAGATAAGATTTTAGTTGGAGAATTTGCTGCAAATATAAGAAAAGTTAGACCACCTGAACCTTACAAAGGAAAAGGAATTCGTTATAAAGATGAACATATTATCCGTAAGGAAGGTAAGAAGGCTGCTTAAAAATAGGATAAGGAGAAGTTACTTATGATAAAAAAAGAATCAAAGAATGTTATGCGTAAAGCTAGACATGAAAGAGTAAGAAAAACTATTCATGGTACTAGTGCAATTCCACGTTTGAATGTATTTAGATCAAATACTAACATTTTTGCACAAATTATCGATGATGAAGAAGGTGTAACAATTGTTAGTGCTTCATCAATAGATAAAGATTTAAAGATTGCTAACGGAAGTAACATTGAAGCTGCAACTAAAGTTGGAGAACTTGTTGCCGAGAGAGCAATTAAAGCTAATATTAAAAAAGTAGTATTTGATAGAGGTGGATACCTTTATCATGGACGTGTTAAAGCTTTAGCTGAAGCTGCACGTGAAAAAGGATTAGAATTCTAAAAAGGAGGGTAATTTATGCAAAATAGAAGAGAAGACCCAAAAGTAAAGACTTTAGAAGAATTAGTTGTTGAAATCAAGAGCGTAGTTAAAGTTACGAGTGGTGGTAGACAAAGAAGATTTTCTGCTACAGTTGTAGTTGGGGATAGACATGGTCAAGTTGGATTAGGTATGGGTAAAGCTAACGAAGTACCTGATGCTATCAAAAAAGCTATTCAAGAAGCTAACAAGAACCTTATTAAAATACCTTTAACAGAAGATAGAACAATAGCACATGAAGTAATTGGTGTAGCAGGAGCAAGTCGTGTACTTTTAAAACCTGCATTCGCTGGTACTGGACTTAAGGCTGGTGGAGCTGTTAGAGCAGTGTTAGAACTAGCTGGTGTTAGAGATGTCTTATCAAAAGCATTAGGAGCAAGAACTAAAAATAATATGGCAAATGCAACTTTAAATGCTTTAAAACAAATTAAGACACCTGAACATGTTGCAAAATTAAGAGGAAAAACAGTAGAGGAGATATTAGGATAATGAAGTTACATGAATTAGAAAAAAATATTGGTGCTACTCATGACCGAAGAAGAATTGGTAGAGGACCTGGTTCTGGATTAGGTAAAACTGCTGGTAGAGGAGAAAAAGGTCAGAAGAAGAGAAGTGGAAGTAGTATTCCAGCAACTTTTGAAGGTGGTCAATTACCTTTATACAGACGTCTTCCTAAAAGAGGATTCAATAATTACGAATTTGCAACTAAATATGTGGTTATTAATGTTAGTGAGTTAAATGTATTTGAAGAAGGTACAATAGTAAATCCTGCTATGCTTAAAGAAGCAGGAATAATAAAGAAAGAATTAAATGGAGTTAAAGTGTTAGGAAATGGAAATCTTGATAAAAAAATAACTATTCAAGCTCATAAATTTTCTAAATCAGCAATTGACAAAATTAATGAGTCTGGAAGTAAATACGAGGTGATTTAATATGTTTCAAAATATGAAACAATTATTTGCACCTACTAATAAAGATTTGCGTACAAGAATTTTATTTACATTAGGTGCACTTGCAGTATTTGTTATTGGTACAGGAATTCAGATTCCTGGGACGCCAAGTGTAACATTGAATTTGGATTCACTTGGAATGCTTGATGCAATGACAGGTGGAGCACTCAAACAATTTTCAATATTTTCATTAGGTGTTATGCCTTATATTACAGCATCTATTATTACGCAATTATTGCAAATGGATATAGTTCCATACTTTAGTGAGTTAAAGGAACAAGGTCCTGTTGGAAGACAGAAAATGAATAAGATAACAAGATATCTTGGTATAATATTTGCTTTCATTGAAGGGTTTGTATTCTCTATAGCATTTATTGGTAAGGGTATGTCAACTCTTGATTATATGTATGTTGCAACAGTTATTACTGCTGGTACTGCATTCCTTCTGTGGTTGGGTGACCAAATTACACAAAAAGGTATTGGTAATGGTATCTCATTAATAATTATGGCAGGGATTATTTCAACATTACCTAATATGTTTAGAACTGCATATACAGAATTAATTACTAATAGTACATTTGATTTACCAATTGGTATAGCATTATTTGTGGCTTTTGTATTAATATATTTTCTTGTTATTATAGGAGTTATATTTGTACAGGAAGCTGAAAGAAGAATTCAGATTCAATATGCTAATAAATCAACAAGTTTTGGAAGTAATCAATCTTTTATGCCAATAAAGATAAACACTGCTGGAGTAGTTCCTGTAATATTTGCTTCTAGTCTGTTAGGTATACCTGCAGCAATAGGACAATTTTTGCAGAAAGAAAAATTAATTAACTTTGTTAATGAGTATTTAAATTATACTAAACCAGTTGGGTTTGCAATATTTGTTATATTGATATATTTCTTTGCATATTTTTATACTTTTGTTCAGTTAAGACCAGAGGAGTTAAGTAAAAATTTGCAAAATAATGGTGGATTCATTCCAGGAGTAAGACCTGGGAAGGAAACTGAAAAGTATGTAACTAAGACACTTTCAAGACTTACAGTTGTTGGAGCATTGTTCTTAGTAATTATTTCAGCAATACCAATATTATTTACATCTTTATCGGGGTTATCTGCTACTATAACTGTAGGAGGAACTAGTTTACTAATCGTAGTTGGTGTTGCACTTGAAACATATAGACAACTTGATGGAAGCTTAGTTACAAGGAATTATAGAAAGGGATATAGTAGAAGATGAAAAATTTAATATTACTTGCTGCTCCTGGAGCAGGAAAAGGGACTCTTTCAAAAAAATTAGTTGAAACTTTTGGATATGTACATATATCAACTGGAGATTTACTAAGAGAGAAAGTGGCTATTGGCGATGAACTTGGTAACAAGATTAAAGCTATGCAAGAAGCTGGGCAATTAGTTACATCTGACATTGTGTATGCTGCTTTAGAAGATAAACTAAATTCTCCTGAGTGTGCTAAGGGATATATCTTGGATGGATTTCCTAGAAACTTAGAACAAGCAGTAGAATATGAAAAAATACTTGAACGTATTGGTATGGAAATTGGAGTTGTTGTTTCAATAGAAATAGACAAGTCTTATTTAGTAGAAAGAATAACAGGTAGAAGATCTTGTAAAGATTGTGGAGCAATATTAAACATATATGTTCAAAATATGTTACCAACACCTGATGGAAAATGTCCTAAGTGTGGTTGTAGTGAATTAGTTCATAGAAGTGATGATACAGAAGAAGCTCTTGATGCAAGATATGATACATATTTAAAAAATACTGAACCATTGATAGAATATTATAAAGAAAAAGAACTTCTTTATAAAGTTGATGGTGTGGATGCTGCAATTACTTATAGTGAAACACTAGAAGTATTGAAGAAACTGGGAGAAAACATTGATTAAGATTAAAAGTAATCGAGAGATAGAACTTATTTCTAAGGCATCTAACATTGTATATGAGACACATCAATATTTGAAACCATTCATAAAAGAAGGAATTACAACTAAAGAATTAGATAAACTTGCAGAGGACTTTATTAGAAGTCATGATGCTATTCCTTCTTTTAAGGGTTACAATGGTTTTCCTTCAACACTTTGTATAAGCATTAATGATGAAGTTGTTCATGGAATACCTAGTAACAGAAAACTTGAGAATGGTGATTTAGTATCAATAGATATAGGTGCTTGCTATAAAGGTTATCATGGTGACTCTGCTTGGTCGTATAAAATTGGTGAAGTCAGTGAAGATGTTTTATATATTATGAAGCATACAGAACAAGCTTTATTAAAAGGGATTGCAGAGGTAAAACCAGGTAATAGAATTGGTGATATATCAAACGCAATAGAAACTTATGCACATAAACATAATCTTTCAGTTATTGAGGAATTAGTTGGTCATGGTGTAGGTGCAAACCTTCATGAAGCACCAGATGTTCCTAATTATGGTAAAAAAGGAACTGGTTCGGTGTTAAGAGAAGGTATGGTTATTGCTATTGAACCAATGCTTAATTTAGGGGAGCGTTATATTTATATAGAAGATGATGATTGGACAATTAAAACAGAAGATGGTAAATTGTCTGCTCATTTTGAACACACCGTTGTTGTTACAAATGATGGTTGTAAAATATTAACAGGAGAGTGATGATATGGCTCGTGAAGATACAATTGAGATTGAAGGTAAAGTTTTAGAAGTACTACCTGGTGGTAAGTTTAAAGTAGAACTTGAGAATAATCACGTTATAGAAGCCCACGTTTCTGGTAAAATACGAATGAATTACATTCGCATTCTACCGGGCGATTCTGTAATGTTAGAATTATCACCATATGACTTAACACGTGGGCGAATAACCTATAGAAAATAATAGGAGGTAAGGAATGAAAGTTAGAGCATCAGTTAAACCAATTTGTGAAAAATGTAAAATCATTAGACGTAAGGGTAAAGTAATAATAATTTGTGAAAACCCAAAACATAAACAAAGACAAGGGTAATGAAAGGAAGTGTAATATATGGCTCGTATTAAAGGAGTAGATATTCCAAATGATAAGCAAGTAGAAATATCATTAACATATATTTATGGTATTGGAAGAAACTTATCTAAACAAGTTCTAGAAGCAGTTAAGATTGAACCAACTAGAAGAGTTAAAGATTTATCTGAAGATGAATTAAATAAAATTCGTGATGAAATCTCTAATCATGTAGTTGAGGGAGATTTAAGACGTGATGTTAATATGAACATTAAAACAAAAATGGAAATAAACTCTTATCAAGGTGTTCGTCATAAAAGAGGGTTGCCAGTAAGAGGACAAGGTACAAGAAGCAATGCTAGAACTCGTAAAGGTAGAGGAAAAGTTGTTGCAAATAAGAAAAAGTAATTAATTAGCTAAGAAGGAGGTCAAAACATGGCTTATAAGACTAGAAAAAGAAAAGTTAAAAAGAATGTTCCTGAGGGTGTAGCACATATTCACTCAACATTTAATAATACAATTACTACAATTACTGATAAAGATGGTAATGCAATTTCTTGGGCTAGCAGTGGTGCATTAGGATTTAAGGGTAGTAAAAAATCAACTCCTTTTGCAGCAGGTATAGCTGCAGAAGCTGTTGGTAAATCAGCATATGATATTGGAATGAGAAAAGTAGAAGTTTTTGTTAAAGGTCTTGGACCTGGAAGAGAAACTGCAATTAGATCACTTCAAACTGCAGGATTAGAAATAACAGCAATTAATGATGTAACACCAATTCCACATAACGGATGTCGTCCACCTAAACGTCCACGTGGTTAATAAAATAAAGGAGGTAGTTTCATGATAGAATTTGAAAAGCCAAACTATAAAATAACAGATTATGTTGAAAATAATTTTTATGGTAAATTTGAAATCGAACCACTCGAAAGAGGATTTGGAACAACTTTAGGTAATGCACTTAGAAGAGTAATGCTGTCTTCACTTCCTGGAAGTGCAATTAGCAGTGTTAAAATTGAGGGAGCATTACATGAGTTTCAAACATTAGAGGGTGTGATTGAAGATGTTACAACTATTATTCTTAATTTAAAGCAAGTTGTAATAAAGAAACATTCACAAGAAATAAAAACAATCAGAATTAATAAATCAACAGAAGGTCCAGTAACAGCTGGAGATATAGAACATGATGCAGATATCGATGTTATAAATCCAGATTTAGTAATAGCTAATATTGCTAAGGGTGGTCATTTAGTTATGGATATGACTGTATCAAGTGGTAGAGGATATAATAGAAGTGAAGAAAATAAGAAACTTCTTGATATTAGAAAAGTTGGAGTTATTCCTATAGATTCATTATTCTCACCAGTTGAAAGAGTATCTTATGAAGTAGAGAGTGCACGTGTTGGGCAAGATGAAAGTTATGATAAATTAGTTTTAAATGTATGGACAAATGGTTCAACTAAACCAGAAGAAGCTATAGCATTAGCATCAAGAATATTGATTGAACATTTTAACATATTAACTAATTTAAGTAATATAGCTGATATGACAGGGTTAATGATTGAGAAGATTGAAGACCCTAAAGTAAAAGCATTAGAAACTACAATAGATGATTTAGACTTCTCAGTAAGAGCATATAACTGCTTAAAAAGAGCTGGAATTCATACATTACAAGACTTAGTTAATAAGAGTGAAAATGATATGATGAAGATTCGTAATTTAGGTAAGAAATCTCTTAAAGAGGTTCTTGATAAAGTAAGAGATTTAGGATTACTATTAAGATTAGAAGATTAGTAAGGAGGAATTAATATGGCATATAGAAAATTAGGTGTTGATGCAAAACACAGACGTAGCATGCTTGCTAATTTAACTAAAGATGTAATAATGAATGGTAAAGTCGTTACTACTGAAACAAGAGCTAAAGAAGCAAGAAAATTTATCGAAAAGATGATTACTCATGCAAAGAATGGTAGTTTAGTATCTAGAAGAAAAGCATTAGCATTTGTTAATAATGACAAAGCTGTTGTAGATAAACTATTTAATGAGCTTGCACCAAGATATGCAAATAGAAATGGTGGATACACTAGAATAGTTAAATTAGATGAGAGACGTGGAGATGATGCTTTAATGGCAATTATCTCATTAATAGAAGATTAGGCGTAAGGCCTTTTTTTTGTCTATAAGGAATTTTCTCCAAAAGTATGTTAAAAAGCAATTGACGAACAAATGTATCATATGATAAAATATGAAATACAGGAGGGATAAAATGCTTAGAGCTTATAAATTTAGAATGTATCCAAATGATGAACAGAAGATATTGATAAATAAAACATTTGGATGTAGTAGATACATATATAATTACTTCTTAAATGAAGCACAAAAATATTATAAAGAAAATAAAAAGATGAAAACGGCGATAGATATGTGCAATGAATTGAAAAGCTTACAAGAGGAAACTTCCTGGTTGAAAGAAGTAGATAGTTGTAGTTTAAGAACAGCGATATTCAATCTAGAAGATGCATATAAGAGTTTCTTTCAAAAAAGAAGTAAATATCCTAACTTCAAAAACAAATATAGTAAACAGTCATATAGAACAAATAATATGACAAGTGAATATAATGGGAAG
>JGI994J12354_10000793_pt1 | contig 31886 bp, 25 predicted proteins | sample IntmicLarv3ML3BL_FD_12354 | JGI IMG/M metagenome (IMG submission 12354) | reverse complement strand
CGAAAGAAAAAATACAACACCTGTTTTGCGTGTTATAATTCTCTTATCATTTTGATTTAGGGAAAGGTGGTTTTAAGAGGAAAATCAAGTCCTTCTTAAAAGGTAGCGATATGCTTATGGAAATTGCAGTCATTATTATTTCTTTTCTTTTGACTTTTTTTCTTATTTTTTTTGACCTCTGGAAAAAAATCAATTTGATGAAGCTTCCTTTTCTTACCATATATTTTATCGCCGCGCCAAATGTGGTATTGGGCGTCCATTGGTTTTATCAAAAAGATGGCTTTTCCGAGGTCGGAAAAGTTATTTTTCTCTTGATCGTAGGGGTTTTTCTTTTTTACATTTGGCTACGCCTTCAGATTTTTCCGCGCAGAAGAAATAAGGACGCAGGACTTCGTCTACATATCATGATGGGTGGTCGTTTTCTGGCATTTCGCGGAATCTATGCTCTTTTTCTGGTATGTCTTTTTTACCTTCTTACCTATTGGCGGCTAAGTAGTGACGGTGTTCCTTGGGAAATTCTTCTTTCCAATGCGGTTTTCGGACTGATTTTTGTATTTTTCACCATAAGTAACGGTGCGCTTCGGATGTTTTTCGCGTCCAGACGGTTAAGCGTTATCCGCCGCGTTATCATGCTTCTTTCCATGTGGATTCCTGTGGTAAACCTCATTGTACTTTCTTATGCCGCGTATGTAGTGAAGCTAGAATATGATTTTTCTCTTCACAAAAAGGATATCGAGCGCACGCGGGCAGAATCGGATATGTGCAATACGCAATACCCTTTTGTCATGGTACACGGCATTCTTTTTCGGGATTTGAAATATTTTAATTACTGGGGACGAATTCCGAAGGTTTTGAAAAAACGGGGCTTCTGTCTTTTTCGGACATCAAGAGGCTGTCGGAACGATTGAAGCGAATGCCAAGTATTTATCGGAGGAGATTTTTCGGGTATTGGATAAGACCGGAAAAGAAAAGGTGAATATCATCGCCCATTCGAAAGGCGGATTAGACGCAAGGTACGCCATCAGTCAGCTTGGTATGGCGCCTTATGTCGCTTCTCTTACCACCCTTAATACTCCGCACCGAGGCTGCCGCTTTATTGATAAGGCAGGGAAAATGCCCGACAAGCTGTATCATTTTATTGCCCGTGTTTTCAACCGAATTTTTCGAAAATTCGGAGATGAAAGCCCTGATTTTTATACCGCCACGCGTCAGCTTTCCGAAAAATATTGCGAAGAATTCAATCAAACGGTTCTGGATTCTCCGGATGTGTATTATCAAAGCTATATGTCTGCCATGAAATACTTTTTCAATGATTTTATGCTCACCTTGCCGTATTTGCTGATTTATTGTATTGGAGGGCGTAATGACGGTCTGGTCACGCCTGAATCGGCGGTTTGGGGAGATTTTCGGGGAACCTTTCTTTCAAAAGGCAGACGAGGGATTTCCCACGGCGATATGATTGACCTAAAGCGAGAGGATTACAAGGGCTTTGACATCATGGAAGCCTATCTTTCCATTGTATCTGATGTAAAGGCAAAAGGCTTTTAAGCCGCTTTTCAGGGGTAAATCAGCTTGTCCGCCCGTAGCATATGACGGCAAATGGTCTGCATAGATGCTCTGGGAATATCCTTTTCGGGAAGAAAAATCCGGTATTCCTCACAGCTTTCTTCAGATACCAAAAATTGTACATCCCACTGCAAAAGCTTCTCTATATACTTTCGTGCCGCGTGATTTTCTTCCAAAAGAAGAACCCCTCTGTGATAAAAAATGATTTCATCCGGCAAGGCATCACTTTGGCATAAGCCATCCAAAAAGGCCAAAAGAAGTACCTCTCCGTGAGAAATATCCTCTTTTCCGATACAATCCGAGAAAAAAACCACCGTGACCCAGCCCGGCAAGCCCATCTGCTCCGTTTTGGCAAAAACCGTCTCCGACACAATATCCGTGACAGAAAAATCAAACGGCATATCTTTTTTCATATTTCCAAGGGATCTCCGCCCAAAAGAGAAATAGCGCGCGGAACTGCGTCCTTACTATTCCCCCANGGCTTATCCTTGTTGCGATAGTCGAACTTCAAGGTAAACCATTCCAATTCCTCCGCCATNGTATTCATGCCTTCGAGCTGCAAGGAAGAAAGCGTTTTCAAAAANTCAACAGCTTGATTTTGATTCAGATATTTCGCAGCACCTCGNAATAGCTCCGCCAGATGAAAAAGACAATATCTTTTTTTCTTTTCGAAAAGTTCACGAAAGCCTTCCTGCTCAAAAAACATCCAGAAAAGAACATCCAAATACCGGTTCATTGTATACTCGATGCGATCGCATACAATACAAGAAAGAAAACGAGCTTCTAAATGATCGGAAAGCGTCAACAGCTTTTTTTTGTAATCCTTATCGCGGCCCTTGAAAAAGGAACCATTTTCCGGCGCGGACTCTCTTATATCTTTTTCTGTGTCCTTAATAATATCCAAAAGGTGCGTGTGAAGCATCAGTCCCATACCTAAGCGATTCTTTTCCGCCTTGTACATTTTTTCCAAATGTACCCGGCAGAAGCCCTTTTCATTGGTCAGAACCCGGGTATCTGATTCCATAAGAGATGCCCCTAAATAATATTCAACGGTGGTTTTTTCAATGTTTTTTTTCAAAAGACATAAAGGGCAATCACAGTCGCCTACATACGCATCTGTCACGGGAATTGTGTATATTTTATCTTTCATCCGGCAATCACCTCATCCTTTGATTTTTGGTCATGGTCATGTACCAAGCGCTTTGCTCTGACATCTACCGCCACAATATTTACAGAGGTGTATTCCTCCGCGTATCGGCTGATTCTTTCTTGCGCCTCTTTTAGAACTGTNTGCGCGTTGTACCCATATATCAGCGTCAAATCCAATGACAGCACCTCGCCGTACACCCTCTTTTCCGCTTTGAAGTCGGAAACCTCATGTATGCCGTCAATATTTTTCAAAATAATACATACCAAATCATAGAGAGCCTCGTCCGATATCGAATACGAGCCAAGGCTTGAAAATGTCGGGCGAACCACGGTTCTTTCCGTATCCGGCGCGAAAGTCGCGATGCCGCGCTCTCTATCTAATCGCCGCCGCAGACGATTCAACGGATCCGAAAAATATCCGGAAAATTCATGCTTTATCTCCATACTGGGAACAGGAATTGTGTGCATCCCTTCGGTGATACGAGTTCTTTTTGCAAGCTGCATCTCTTCTTCTGTGCTAATATCTTCAATTCGAATGAGCATAGCAGGCTGGTGCAGCCATAAATTCGTACAAATCTTCTGGAGCATCGCATCAGACGTTCCGAGAATCATAAGTGTTGTCGGCAACTGATCTAGGAGCGCACGGCGCATAACACTAGACCGCGTCGCGTCCTCGAAAAGTGCCTGTCGAACTGATTCAAGCTTCGTCGGCGCACGCTTGGCGGAGGTTCCGGCAAGAATCTTGCCGCCGTTAATAAGAAGTCCNTCGTCTATAAGGAAATGGATATTGTTTTTTCTAGCTACCTGTATTGCACGGGTACTCTTTCCCGTTCCGGAAGGACCTACAAACGCCACAACAGTGATTTGTCCTAAGACCTCTCGTACTTTCGCATCCTCCTCTGTCGCGTCTGCGGCAAGCCGCTCCGCACGAGTATGCGAAAGACCATCACCCAAAAGCTCAAAACGGCGCAGTGTCGTCATCAGCTCCGGAAAACGCAGCCGCCTGGGATGCTCCTCTAACGGAAGCTTCAAATCCTCTTCTATTGATTCCTTGACATTTTTGCCATTTCCACTTGTATCCACAACGTCCGCCTTTTTTATCAGTCGCTCAAATTATGAAAGACCTCTTGAATATCATCATTTTCATCCATCTTATCCAGCATTTTTTCGAACTTCTGCAAAATCTCTTCTTCTTCTATTTTCGCCCATGTGACCGGTACCGGCCCCAATGAGGCATCTTCAAATACGTACTTTTTATTTTCCAAAGTGTCCTTGGCTTCGTAATAGGCTTCCGGTGTGGTGGTCACTTCATAATATCCATCCTCCGCGGAAAAATCCTCCGCCCCCGCGTCCAGTGCATCCATCATGACCTGCTCCTCATCCGGAAACGCCTCCGAGGAGATAAGAAAAACACCCTTTTCTTGAAACAAAAAGGATACGCTTCCTGATACGCCCATATTTCCGCCTTGCTTATCAAATAAATGCCGCACATCACCTGCGGTTCTATTTCTGTTATTTGTCAGTGTCCGAACCATCACAGCGACACCACCGGGGCCATATCCTTCGTAGATGATTTCTTCGTAATCATCACCCTCACCTGCACCTGCCGCCTTCTTTATCGCGCGGGCAATGCTGTCATTGGGCATATTATTTGATTTCGCCTTGGCAATGACATCCTTTAAGCGAGAATTGCTCTCCGGGTCAGGTCCTCCCTGTTTTACCGTCATGGCGATTTCCTTCGACATTTTGGTAAAAATAGCGCCCTTCACGGCATCAGCCGCCCCTTTTTTTCTTTTTATATTACTCCATTTGGAATGACCAGACATAAACGACCTCCAAGCCTTTATTCAACGATATTCGTACTCGTAATAATTATAATATTATAACACGATGAAAGAACAGTACCTGTTTTTTTGAAAATTTGCTATAATTTAAGGAAAAAAGTGAGGCGTAAGAAGATTGGATAAGAATGATTGGAAACGAAAAAAAGGCTATTCCACTAAGCAATATGCAGTGATTCTTTTTCTTATTATTGCCCTTTTTATTATACTGGTGACTTCCATTTCAAATTATTTCAGTGATAAAAAAGAAAGAGATTCCCAGCCTACCACAAATCCGATTACTGAATCCCTTACCCTCCCCAACATTGAACTGCCACCAGAGGATACCACCACTTCGTCCTCGCTTACCGAAGGCTGATTAAGGCTTTTTTTCTTCCACAAGCTCTGCCGGAGGCGTTGTTTTCCGAGGAGGTCCTTTAGGACCATAGATATCATATAACGCCTTTTTTTCTGCGACAATTCTCTCACCGATAACCCCATCCAGACGAAGGCGAATGGAAGCATAGGTTTTTTGTGCCATTGTTTTTTTCATTTTCATTCTTCCGTAAATGATGTGATGCTCTTCACAAAACCACAAAGAAAACCCAGTTTTCCCAAGCCGAAACCAGTCTTTCCTTTTTTTCAAGAGGGCACCGCAAGCAGGACAGTAAAGCGGCTTTTCCTTTACCACCGAAAAACACATATCCCAAGAAGAAAAGCTTTCTGAATTTTCAATGGTTTCCTTTTTCAAATCCGGATTCATAAGATATGTTTCTATAGATATTTCTGGTCTTTTTTCCGAAAGCCGCAGTAAATGCAGTAATATTTTCGCAGTATATTCCGCGTCACTCACTGCCGAATGAAAATCCTCTGACTGTTCAATCTCAAAATATTCGACTGCAAATTTGACACTTTTTTGCGTTCCGATATCCCCCGTTAAAAGAGAAAAAAGAAACTGCACATCCAGAAAGTCCGTCTTGAGTGCTGCGTCCATTTTGTGATAGGAAAGATTGGACTTCAAAATTCCAATATCTGAAAGACTCCACCCGCAAAGTCTCCAATTTTCTCCGCACCATTCCTGAAAATCACGATAAACCGTTGGAAAATCAGAGCCTTCTCCCAAATCCGCTGTTTCCTTATGAATAATTTGCGATACCTGTTTGTGCATAACCGTATAAACGACAGGGCGAATTTGCCGAGAAAAAATCCCCTCGATAAAAATGTCACCCTCCCTTTGACGGAGCTTCACCGCACCGAAATCAATAATCTCTCCGGGTAATTCCTTCGGAGATACAGATGCACGAAGCCATGGAATCGCCTGATTCCACTCAAAATCCACAATAATCCAAACTTGATCCTTACTATCTTGACTCAAAAGCCTTCCTCAGCCTTTCTTTTTGTTTTTCTTCCTGTCTTTTTCCGCTTCGGTTCAAGTACAAAAATACCAATCACCGAAAAAAACGATAGCACTGCACCTGCCTTCAATCCCGGGGGAAGATAGGTAAGAGAAAGCTCATGCTCACCCGAAGATATATTCGCTGTAAAGAAAACACTTCCTTTATTTATGGACTGCTCTTTACCATCTACGCGAAGCTTCCATCCGTAGTTATACGGAAGGAAAAACAAAAAATCTTCACCCTCCTCGACCGTCACATACCCTGTCCAGCTTGTCATATTCGTTTTTTCAAAAGATACCATGTGACTGATCTCAGCAGAGAAACTATCTCTTATTTCTCCGGCATGAAAGAAAATATGCTCATTTTTCACGGATAGCATCCGTCCCTTGACCTCCACCGGTTCACTGGCTCTTCCCAGAGAAACCATTTGTCTTCCTGCATCTCTAAGAACCGTCTCCTCTTCTTCTCCAGGCAAGGTATAGGTAATCACAACATTTTGCTCCGTATCTATGTAGAAAAACAATTCGCCCTGACTTTTAGGCAAAACCTGAACCGTAAAGACAGTATCAATCCCTTCGTTTTCCATAGAAAAATCGCAAGGGGAAAGGGTTCTCATATTAAATCCGGAAAGAATCTCTACAAGGGCTTCCTCATACGGTTTTTCCGAACCCATTGTCTCGTACAGTCGATTTGCTTGGAAAAAGGGTGATTTTCTCTGGGCTTCACTTTCCGCAGCTTCCGCCACAGCGTCGGAGGGAAGTACCATACCCTTTACCCCATCGGCAAAAAAAGGTGCTGCTACTGTATGCTGAAGTCTTGTTCTTATGAGCTCCCCTTCTGATAATAATAGTTCCGAAAAAAGAAGCTCCGGTGTATTTTCTTTCGAAATCACTTCCTCCTCCAAGGATAAAGGCTCTCTGGAAAGAATCTGATTTCTACTTTGTAAAGAAATAAGAATGGCTTCATTCGACATCAGTATTTCCAAAAACAGAAGAATCGCTATCACTTTCTCCCAACCAAAGTCCTCCAATAAAAAGACATCCTTCTTCCACTGCACCAAGAAAACAGAATAAAAAAACAATACTACTAAAAGTGACACTACATTCCAATCTCCGGCGATTTCCTTATCAAGCTGTTTCGAAATAATAAGAAACGCTGCCGTCAGAATACTAGAAAGGAAAAAATATTTCTTTTGCACGCCATCTTTTAACCGAAAAAGAGTAGCAGAAATGACAAATAAAAAGAAAAACAAATAAAGACTCTGTCTAAATCCATTCATCCCCCGCGGTGAAAAAAGGTTCAGAAAACGGTTCACCGCAGGAAGGTTCATAGAAAAATACAAAAAGACGAAGAAACTGCCTGTTTTTATTTTGGTATGAAAGGGTATCAATGAATTCAAAAAATACAAAGGTAGCAATAAGAAAAAGAGAACACCTACATACAAAAACGGCAAAGCAGCCTCGTCACGCCCAATAAAAAGTCCGCTTCGCAAAAATTCGAAAAGCGAAAAAGAAAGGCGGTCTGGCAGGGTTATTTCCGAAAAAAGATATAAAAAACCATTTCGAATATAAAAGCAAAGAACCGGCAGCCAAAATATGGCAGCAGAAAAAACACCCACAAAAACTTGCTTAACCAGTAATTGCAATAAAGCCTTTACGGAAAATCTTTTTTTGCCAGACACCAGACTGTGGTCATACAAAAGAAAAAACAAAAACGGCGTCATTAAAACAAATGTGAAAAGAACCGGTACCGAGCAAAGGCAAACACCAAAAAGCGCCAAAGAAAAAAGCCAACACCGTTCCCCTGAAAGAAGCTTCAAAAGCCCTATAGAAAAAAGCGGCAGCAGCCAAAAAATATCGCCCCAGAAGATATCCTGATACGAGAATAAATAAACACTCCCAAGACTATAAAACGTCGCCAAAGCCACGCTAAGCAATGTATCAATATGATCCTTTTTCCGCAAAAAAGCATACATGAAAAGTCCGCTCAGCGCGGCTCTTACCATGAAAAGAATAGATACACTTTCCTGTAGCCTTACCATAGGAAAAAGAAGTAATATCCCATTCAAGGGACTCACACCATGATATGAAAGATTGACCCACAAATCCAGCTCCGTCCCATTGCTTTCAAATAGGAAAAGTATCCCGTTTTTCAAAGCCTTTTGAAATGCTTCTGCAAAAGGATAGTAAATGGTTTGTATTTTTTCCTGGTGCAAGGTCCAGTCACCGAACGGAATCATATTTCTCATGAAAAATAAAAAAATAAGAAATACCGGCGGCAAAAGAAACGCAGCCACCGCGCCACTTCCGTAAAGGTGCATACCTTTTTTGGGTAGCAAGGCATTCTCAATTTTCTCCATAATACTCCCCGTTTTCGTGACGTACTTCTTCTTTATTATCCTCTTTATCATCCTCAATGAAGATAATTCCATCCTCCGCCGGATTTATTACTGCTGCTTCTATTTGGGAAGCCATTCTTTTTCTTTTCCTGTCCTCCCACATCGTAGAGCGAAAAAGTCTCGAAAGAAAAATCGAAAGAAGAAAAATCATAAGCGAACTCAATGATATCAAAAGTCCTTCCTTAAATCCATCCGGCATATATTCAAGACGAATATTGTGTACCCCTTCTGTAAGAGAGACACCCAAAAGCGCATCAGCAACGACCTCTAATGACTCTTCTTTTCCATCTACATACAAGGTCCAACCGTTATCCTTTGTCATCGTAAGTAAAAGAACGCCTTCTTCCTTGACATCAATCATACCCTCTACATGAGAAGAATCATACGAAATGACAGAAAGCTCCGACGCAGAAAGAGAAGCCACCACCGCTTGGTATGCCGCTTCCTCTATGGTAAAGCAGCTTATACTGATTTGCCCGCTTCCGCCGCTAGACCAAATCAATTCCACTTCCATATCTTCCGACCATTTTCCCAAATCAATAATTTGTCCGGTTCTCGCGTCTTGGGATTTTTCTTGAAAAGCATGAGAATCTGGCTCTTTTTCCTCTTCGCTTCCTTCCTCAGAAACAGTCGACACATATTTTGTTTTTACAGAAACTGTTTTCGATGATTGAACATAAAGGTATACATGCTCTCCGTCTGTAAAACCGGTAGGTATCAGTTGAATGGATTCTTTTTCCTTTTCATTTTTTGCGGAAAAAGTGTATCCATTTGCGGCATTTCCACCATTTTCGTTCACATTCTGAAGCGTCCCTACGATGATATCTCTTTGTGCATAGACAGGCTCTTCACCCATTGCTTTCAAAAGAAGATTCGTATTTTCAAAAGGCTTCGCTTGTGTCGGCGGAGTGAATTCCAAAACATCCCGGGAAACCATATAGCCAAGAGAAAGAGCATTGGGATTCTCTCTTACCGTCAAATTCCCTGTATCCTCTAATAGTGTAAAAGCCTCCGGCATATAAGATGAACCTTCCACATCAATTAGATACCGAATTCCAAAAAGAGTAGATGTCACCGGCGTAAGTCCAAAATTTCTGGTTCCATTGATTCCGTTATTATGGAAACCAAGACTTTTCATGAACTGAATAAATTCCTCATTTGCCGTTGACGAAAAAATCGACATCCCCTTCATATGGTAAAGAGCTGTTTGATTACTGATATAGGCCGGATAGACCTCCGCGCGAATAAAGCCGCCCAATTCATTTTCTTTTTCATTCAAAAACGCCGTGACTTCCTTATCCTTTTTACTATAAAAATCCCAACCGGTAAAGCTCTCATTTTGTGCTACGAGCGCAACCGTAATTTGTGAAGCAATCAAAAGCTCCAAAAGAAAAAAAGTCGTAAGAATCTTTTTTTTCGTATCCTTCGAAGATTTTCCCTTACAAATGTGATGCAAAACCAAGGAATGTACCGCTATCATGCCGACTGTCAAAAGAATCGCCATGGTTCCTTCTGTTCCGCTTCCGATTTGCTCATACATCAAAATGTACGCCAAAACAGCGCCTATAGAAAAGCCTATTTCTTTGAATGTGAAGCTTCTTAGATTTCTAAGAACTCTATATGCCATCATGATTAAAAGGAAAGAAAGAATGAAGGCTTGACGATAAGGAATCTGGTTCGGGAAATGAAATCCGTGCCAGATAAAATTCAAAAACCGATCCGAAAAGCTAAAATAAAGAAAAATCAAAAGTGCGCCATGAGCAATTTTTTCAGAAAAACGAATCTTTTTACAAAGAAAAAATAAAGGAACAAATAAAAGAACAATCACTCCGCAATATACATTTGCCATCCCGTCCCGAATATTCGGATTGCTTCCCAGGAAAAACCGCGAAAAAAAATCAAAAGCATTCTGTGTAAGATAGTTCTCCGATGGAAAACGATCCCCGGTTGCAGAGGAATGCTGGAGGGCTCTCCAGGTTGGCAGAAGCAAAACCGCCGCCATTCCGCCCGCAAGTCCCGAAAAAACAAAAAAACGCCAAAGTGCCTTCCAAACAGAGGAAAAAGAAGGCTTCTTCTCCACCGCAAGATAGCAAAGAGGGAAAAACAGCACCATAAAAAAGCAAATAAAATATCCGGAAAAGAAATTCGACCACAAGCAAAGAAAAAGAGAAATGCAGTAAAGCCATGGTTTCTTTTCCCTTATCAGTAGTCTAAGTCCCAAAACCACCAGCGGTAAAAGAACCACACTGTCGTGCCACATAATGTTCCAAAAATAAGAAAGCGTCCACCCGCACAGCGCGTAAAAGGATGAAAAACAAAGAAGAAGGCTATCTTTTCTTTTTTTGTCCATATCACTTAGAAGCATCGCCGCAAAAAGGCCGGAAAGACCCGCTCTTATACAAACCATCAACGCAATTGCATCAGGACTATATTTTTGAGGAAACAAAAGAACAATGAGATTCAACGGGCTCGCCGCGTAATTGGCAAAAGTCGCCCAGAAATCCGTCCCTAAACCAATGTGCCAGGAAAAGAAAAGACTCTCACCGGAAAGAAGCTTGTCTCTAAGTTCTGCCGCAAACGGGGCATATTGATGGTATAAATCCACCGTCAAAATGGTACGAGAACCAAAAGGATGCACTTCCTGTACAATAAAAGCCAGCATCATAAATAAAAAAGGAATCAAAAAGGAAAAGAAAACTATTTTACTTTTTCTTTTTATCATATTCGTTTCCAATTTATTCTCTGACATTCCTTCTTCTCCCCCCATAAAAAATACAGAAGATTCCTAAAATATTGTAACACAAGTCAACCCCTTTTTTACGACTTTCCACGCTCTTTTTTCGCCATTTTTATTGAAATGCAAAAAATGTAACAAGAAAGAAACACAATATATGGTGTCACCCTCTTGACCGAGATACAATATAGCGGTTAAATAATAGAGCAGAGAGCAAAGAGGGCTCTTACAGCCCTTTTAAGATGAGAGGAGAATTTTCATGATTACGAAAGTAGTAAAGCGCGATGGACGTATGAGCGTTTTTAATATTGAAAAGATTGCGAACGCCATAGCTAAGGCATTTGCCGCCGTGGGGGAAGGCGATGCAAAAGCAACAGAGCTCGGACTTGAACTGGCCATTAGAACGGTTGAATATTTGGAAATGCAGGGGAATCAAGAACCCAGCATTGAAGAAATCCAAGATATGGTAGAGCACGTCTTGATTGAAGGAAAATATCAAGAAACAGCAAAAGCTTATATTCTTTATCGTTCCGAGCGTTCAAAAATTCGTGAAAAAAACACGCGTCTCATGCGTACCTTAGACGATATTGTCAATTCCGAAGCCAAAAACAGTGATTTGAAAAGAGAAAATGCCAACATTGACGGCGACACAGCCATGGGTTCTATGCTCAAATTCGGTTCAGAAAGTGCAAAAGCATACTACAATGCTTATATGTTGAATCCCGAGCATTCACAAGCACACGACGACGGAGAGATTCACATACATGATTTGGATTTCTATTCTCTTACCATGACCTGCTGTCAAATTGATTTGTTGCAGCTTTTTGAAAACGGCTTTAATACCGGTCATGGTCATTTAAGAAAACCAAAAGACATCAGAAGCTATTCGGCACTGGCTTGTATTGCCATACAATCCAATCAAAATGATATGCACGGCGGTCAGTCTATCCCCAATTTTGACTGGGTCATGGCAGGCGGTGTCCGTTACACATACAAAAAGTCCTATGTACTCGCACTTTCTAGCAGCCTTGAGCTTCTTCATGATATTCCGTCCGAAGATAGCGAGAAAATGATTAAGGGATTATTGATTCGCTTAGAAAAAGAAACCGGGCTCACGGCGCAGCTAGACCCTTCTGATGAATTCGACAATCTTCTTTTGGAAGAGCTTAAAAAGCACTTTCCTTCCCTTTCCAATATCAGCGATAAAGAAAAAAAGGTCATCTTAACCTATACAAGAAAGCAGGCGTGGAAAGAAACCGATAAGGCGACCTTCCAAGCTATGGAAGCCCTTATTCACAACTTTAATACGCTTCACAGCCGCGCCGGCGCGCAAGTGCCTTTTTCCTCCATAAACTACGGAACAGACACTTCCTCTGAAGCACGCATGGTAATAAAGAATCTTCTTATTACCACAGAAGAGGGCTTAGGAAACGGAGAAACACCGATTTTCCCGATTCAGATTTTCCGTTGTAAAAAGGGAGTCAACTTCAATCCTGAGGATCCGAATTATGACCTTTTTGAACTTGCTTGCAAATGTTCTGCCAAGCGTCTGTTCCCCAATTTTGCTTTTCAAGACGCCCCTTTTAATCTCCAATATTTAGACCCCAGCAGAAAAGAAACGGAAATCGCTTACATGGGCTGCCGTACACGCGTTATGGCAAACGTCTATGATCCAGAGAAGGCTGTGACCTACGGACGCGGAAACCTTTCTTTTACCTCCATCAATTTACCTAGAATTGCTATCAAATCCAAAGGTGACATGGATTTCTTTTATAAGGAATTGGACAGCAAAATGGACCTTGTCGCAGAGCAACTCTTGGAAAGAATGATGGTACAGTCCAAAAAGCATGTATACAACTTCCCATTTCTAATGGGCGAAAATTGCTGGATTGATTCGGAAAAATTGGGACCGCAGGATTCTATTGATTCCGTTATCCGTCACGGCTCTCTTTCCATTGGATTTATCGGACTTGCAGAGACCTTGATTGCCCTCACAGGGAAACATCACGGAGAAAGTGAAGAGTCTCAAAAACTCGGAAAAGAAATCATTTCCCATATGAGAAAGGTCTGTGACGAAAAAGCCGAGAAAACCAAGCTGAACTATACTCTTTTGGCAACGCCGGCGGAAGGCTTGTCCGGACGCTTTGTCCGCGGTGATAAAAAGGAATTTGGCATTCTTCCGGGCATCACGGACAAGGATTACTATACAAACAGCTTCCATGTTCCCGTGTACTATAACACGTCGATTTATCACAAAATCCAAACAGAAGCACCCTATCACGCATTTACCAATGCCGGTCACATTTCCTATGTTGAAATGGATGGAGATACGGTGTCAAACCTCGAAGCTTTCATCAAGGTCATTCGCTTTATGGGAGAACAGGGCATCGGCTACGGCTCTATAAACCATCCGGTTGACAGAGATCCTCTATGCGGCTACAACGGTATCATCGGCGATGAATGCCCCTGCTGCGGAAGAAAGGAATTCGAAGGAGAAGGCAACTTACCGTTTGACAGAATCCGTCGTATTACAGGCTATTTGGTGGGTACCGTTGACCGCTTTAACAATGCAAAAAGATCCGAAGAAAAAGACAGAGTAAAGCACGGCGCAGGCAACTGAGCATTTGAAAATTTGCAAAACAAAAATGAGGGTCGTTTCGAAAGAAACGGCTCTTTTTCATTAGTTTTTGAAATGGAAAAAGACCTTTGCTATGAGATTTTTTCGTTCTTTTTCAAAATGTTCCAAGCATTTTTGTCATACGTTATATGTGTGGTAGAAGTTTGAGAAAACCGCTCACCTTCTCGAAGGGTTTTGATATCTCGTCCTTCGCATATTGTGACAAGTGCTTGCAAAATAATCCCATGAGATACAATAAGGACAATAGATTCGTCCGGAAGATTTTTGACTTTTTCTAAAAATGAAGCTACTCTTTCTATCACTTGATAAAAATTTTCTCCCGATTTCGGATAGAATTTTTCGGGGTATTTCCAGAATTTATCAAAATCCTCAGGGAAATCTTTTTCTACGGTTTCTATTTCGAGACCCTCCCAAGCCCCAAGGTCAATCTCCCGCAATTCAGTGTCCAGAAAAAGGGGAATACCTCTATCGCCAATAAGAAGTTGTGATGTATGTACGGCACGTGGAAGAGGACTGGAAAAGCAATGAGAAAAAGGAATATCTTTATATTTTTCATGAAGTTTTCTTGCATTTTGTATACCTTCACCCGTTAAAGGAGAATTTTGACTTCCTTGTAGACGGTGTTCTTCATTCCACTTCGTGATTCCGTGTCGTGTCACATAGAGAGTAATCATTAGAAAATCGCCTCACTTTCATGGATTGTTTTCAGTATCGCCGACAATGAAAGATAACGAAGCTTGATCAAAGACAAACGGATATTCCAATGCTTTTTCGGTTAAAAATTCTTGGTAATTATTCATACGGATATAACTGTTTACTTTATCGAACCATTCCGGATTGGAAGAGGCTTCCACATAATATAAAACAATGACCTGATTTTCTGTTTCCAGGATATTTTTGTCTCCCGGTTTTCTTTCCGAGTTAAATACCCACGCATCAATCGTCTCCGCATATATACCGCGATACGCGGCAATGTCATGGAAAAAGGAAATCTTTCTGTCCAATATCTCGTCACTATAGGCGTTTATTAAGGCGGATATGGAACGTTCGTCAGAAATGGCATCATACATACTTTGCGCAACAGGCAAAATATCAGCGGAGGAAAATCCGGTTGATGCGTCCTGATTTTCTTCTCGATTCAGATAAATCATATGAATATCTCTAAACGGTTCTGTTTGGCGGACTCTTTCTTTGAAAAGGAAAATGATAGGGAATCCTTGATTGTCATAAAAAATTTGGCTGTCCCCTCTAACACGAGAGGAATCAAAAAGCCACGTCCGCCATTCTTCATTTTCAACTTGAGAGAAACGCATATTTTGCAGAAGTGTTGCATCCTCTTGCTGTAAACTTTCTTTGGCGGTTCCTGTAAAATATTCACTAGCAATGGCTTCAAATTGTGTCTCATCACCATTTACTCTTTCAACAATTTCCTGTGCGCGTAGATTTGCCGTTTCGACGAAGCTGGGACTTGCGCTTTCAAACATAATTCGAAGAACCTTGTAGGAAATCTCATCATACTGAAAAGGAGCTTCCTGATAGGCAGCTTCCGCTTGTGCGTCCGTTGCTTTTAGTTCATCAAGCTTGTGGTTCTGCTCGTAATTTTCCGTAAAATATTGCTTTGAAAGCACCTCGCGCACCGTATCCAGTGTGACATATTTTCCGAAATATCCTTTTATAAATACCTCTGTACTTACTTCTAGCTCTGCCGCTTTTTGATTCAACCATAATATATAGCTTTCCGCCATTTGACGATCCGGTTCACTGATGTAATATCCCTTAGAAGTAGCATCATCATATAAAATATTTCTTGTTTGCAGGGTTCTTGCTGTTAAATCAAGAAAATATTCTCTTTGTGTGGGGAAATTATTTTCTCCGGGCGCATCCAAAATGGCATGACTTCCTTCTTTATAAATATCAATGCCATTGGAGCGGAGCACATAGTGATACATAAAGCTAAATTCAGCAATATTGATTTTTTGATCCTTTATGGTTAGAGGGCTGGAAAGGCGCTCATTCATATTATTTCCGATAAACCATGAGGCGGCAATAATAAGAAGAGTAGAAAAAGCCAAGACTAAAAAAACGGTTAAAGGGCGAATCCATTTTTTTCTTTTTGTTGTCGCGTCTGAATCAATAACGGAAGCAGAAAAAGAGAGTTCTACAGGAAGTGGCTCTGTCTCTTCCTCAAATATGTATTCCTCTTCAGCAGACAACAAGGATGAATCTTCTGGAAAAAGAATAGTATTTTCCATTTTTTGTTCCAGCGGCTCCTGCGGCAAAATATTTTTTTCTTGATTATTTTCAGATTGGTTGTTTTTTTTCATTACAGACAACTCCTTATACTTTGTAAATCAATTTTTCGGAACAATCAGACGAAGCGCGTGATGTACACAGTTGATTTCAACAGGTAGAATACCGCCTTCTTCTCCATCTAGGTCTAAGCGAATATTCGAAGCGGCAGAGGAAATCAGCAAGCGTTTTGTCTGAAAGTACGTGATTTTTCCATCACTGGATAAATCCCCCATCAAAAGTCTTCCCATTAAAGGAAAAAGATCTCCTGCGGCAAGCTTCGGGACAATAAGAACATCCAGCAGTCCATCAGAAGAATCCGCTCCGGCGGCAATTTTTCTAAAACCACCAACGCTAGTGCTGTTTGTGACTAAAAAAAGAAACACATCGCCACTATATTCTTTTTCCTCTGAAACAATAGAAAGAGGAATACTCTGATATATATTCGCAGGAATATCACGCGCACCTTCCAAAAAGTACGCAAAACGACCCATTGCGGTCTTGGCGTCAGACGGTACTTTGTAGCCGATATCCGTAAGAAGTCCGCCTGCCGCTACATTCAAAAAATAAAAATCTCCTGCTTTTCCCACATCGGTATTGCGGATAGTAAAGTCACGAAGCATATTGGCATAAGAAAAAGGTTCGGTTGAAATCCCCAAATAATTCCCAAAATCATTTACGGTTCCGGCTGGCAAAATAGCCAAAGGCAGGTCAATTCCGCCCTTAATCATGCCATTTATCACTTCATTTACAGTTCCATCTCCGCCTGCCGCCAAAATCAAATCGTACTTTGATACATCTGTTGTTCGAGCGAAAAACTCCGCGTCCTTTGCTTTTTGTGTATAATAATGATCTGCCTGCAAAAGAGCACTTTCATCTATCAAATGCCCCAAAATATCGCATATAGTCTGCCGGATGGATTGCCGTCCGGCTGTTGGATTCACGATGAGTTTTATTCGCATAGGGGGCATACTGACTTCTCCTCAAGCACCTCATTATTGAATACTCATTTTATCATATTTCTTGACAGTGCGCCTTGAAAATAGTAATAAGCCAAATTGTACAAAAACAAAAGGTTTTGTTACATGGAAAATGCTTTTTGTGACATAGAAGAAGACATGGTGAATTTTCTGTGCTACATTCATAACAGAAAAAAACAGATTTTCTTACTTGATCGGGGATATTCTGTTTGAAAGTGCAATACAATACTTTGAAAAGAAATGGGTTTATGCCCGTTGCGTCTATGATTTGGTGAGATCAGCAAAAAAGCTTGGAGTATCTACAAGATTCTTCAAGCCTTTTTGTTTCAGTTCGCTTTTTTCAACCAACTCTTCCTTCTGAGAAAAACCTGTTGAACCAACTTATCCGCTCATTTCATATTCAATTAGCTAAAAAAGATAATGAAAAAAATACCAAAAATAGATATCAGCATCACCCCTGCTATCAATAGTGCTATGATTCTCAGAATATTTTTATTTATCTTCATTATGGAATATCTTCCTCCAATGTCAGCGAAATATCGAGCTCTTTGTTGTTACGGATCACAGTGATGAGGAGAACATCGCCCACCACGTGCGAATCTCGGATTTTTATGATGTCATCGTTTGTGAGAATCTCCTCACCATCTATTGCTATTATAACATCACCTACTTGGATTCCGGCTTTTTCGGCAGGACCATCCTCCATCAGATATCTTACATATATACCAATCGGTATGCCATACCGTTCTGATACTTCCTCTGTTACAGGTGTTCCATGAATACCAATATACGGACGTCCCTCAACATATCCAAGATTAATCAGCGAATCTATAACACCCTTTACGTTATCAATAGGAATCGCAAAGCCAAGACCTTCTCCTGTGGAGGTTTTCGCATTCGTCACACCAATAACCTCTCCTCTTCCATTCAAAAGAGGACCGCCTGAATTACCCGAATTGATAGAAGCGTCTGTCTGCAAAAGATGATAGGTCTGGTTTCCAATGGTAATTTCTCTTTCGAGCGCGCTGATAACACCTTGCGTAACCGTCCCATCCAGTGTTCCAAACGGATTCCCTATGGCTATGGCTCTTTCTCCAACCGTAAGATTCGCAGAAACACCAAGCTGTGCAACAGGAAGCCCTTTTTCTTCAATTTTCAAAACTGCAATATCCGTTTTTTTGTCAGCACCAATCAAAACCGCCGGTATTTCCTCTGAAAAACCAGGAATTTTAACGGAGATTTCCTTCGCACCATCAATAACGTGTTCATTGGTCACAACATAGCCATTTTCAGAAATAATAAATCCCGAGCCACTGCTGATATCCGTCCAAATTGTCACCGTCGCAGGACCTACTTTTTCAACCACTTCCTGTGTTGTCAGCTCACCTGTTACAGTTTGTGGCGGCGTCACATTAAATTCTGCTTGAGAAGTGGTGTCTACAATGTCATCTTCCTTTTCGTCCTCATTTTCGTGCTGTCTCGGCAATTCGTAGGTAGCCGAATACGGAATGCTTGTATCCTTAAGAGTTTTTGTCTGATTCAAAAACATAAATATTACAACACTTGCCCCGACCACCAATGTCGCTACCAGCATCAAAGACAACAACACTATAATAACCGTCGAACCCTTTACTGCACCTTTTTTACTTCTCACTAGAGGTGATACGACGTTCACCGATGTATTTTCTTTGGTATTTTTTTCATTCAACATGGAAATTCTCCTTCCGGATTTCTGCTTCTTTTCATTTTGCGAATGCGTTCTTTTCTATTTTTACCATATTTTTGCATTCGAAATCAGGGCAGGAATGCGGTATTTTTCTATGAAACAAGTATCATTTTCCAAAAAGAGCAAATCCTTTTTCCGGATGACCGCCGCTGCCATTTGCAATTTTCTTTTTCCGAAAATACGAAAAAGCCGCCATACCATTTGCGGCAAACGATGCCACAAAAGAAAACGAAAGCAAAAGCAATACACCAGAAGGCGCAGAAAATTGCCAATATAATATACCCAGTACCAAGGAAAATATCATACAAACTGCCGCAATAAGCATATATTTTATGATTTTTGCTGTGAAAGTTTTTTCCACTTTTTGCAGCACTCTCATATCGTAGGAGGAAATAAGCTGCGTAGATTTTTCACCATAATCATCGGAAATCACTTGTCCTTTATCCATCAAAGCCTTTCGAATAGCGATATCTGCACATTCTCGGATTGAATAATAATATTCATCAATCGGGTAAATAATCTCGCTCGACAAACGACAGTCCTCTCCCTTTTGAGGAAGCCTTGTAACAAGCTGCATGAAATAATCCCACCATTCCTCAGAATCTCCCGAAATATACAGAACGTCAGATAGATCGTCTTTCTGTTTTTTTTCGTCTTTTGGTACATCATATTCGTTATTCAACTTGAAGCTCACCTAGCCTTCCCTCGTGCAATACTTCCTCTCCGAAAAACTCAACCACGGCCTGTCCTGCCGTCAATTCCGTACAAAGATGAATTAACTCGTCCTTTTCACCGGTCAAACACCCTACCTGTAAAACCGGATCCATCCCGTATTCCGAAGATTTGATAATATATCCTTTTTTCTTCAACGCAAAAAGAACCTTATCTAAGTAGGAATAGCTTATCATAATTTTATATAGCTCACAAACACAACAGGTTATTGGAACGGCTTCCTTCACTGCTAAAAGTGCTGAACGACCATATGCGCGAACAAGACCGCCGGTCCCCAGTAGTGTGCCTCCGAAGTAACGCGTCACAACCACCACCGCATCATCAATTTCATTTTTTGATAAAACCTCCAAAACAGGAAGCCCCGCCGTACCACTCGGCTCTCCGTCATCGGAATATTTTTGATGAACCATTTCTTGGCTTACGCGCCACGCATATACATGATGATTCGCATCGGGATATTCCGCTCTCACGGAAAGTAAAAAATCCATTGCCTCTTGTGTAGATTGCACCGGTCTTGCTTTTGCAATAAAAATGGATTTCTTATCCTCGTACTCTACCTTCGCTTCCTTTTTCAGAGTATTCCATTTTGTTCTTTTCAATGAGATAACTCCTTATATCTTTGCGCCGCAGTGAGAAGAAGTGCCTTATCCTGACTATATGTTATTTTTTTCATTGCTTCGGAAATCTCGTAAAAGCCGCCTTCCAAAAAGCCCTGCTCGACACTTGGTAAAACAGTATCCTCAAGCACCCGCATGAGATACCAAACAACTCTGTTTTGCACCGGCGCTCCCCTCGAACGAGAAAAAAACTCATATCTTGTGCGTCCTAGAGGCGCAATGATTTTTGCCTCTACCTTCGCTTCTCTTCTAAGGCTCTCCTCTGCAACCGTCACGGATTTTTCGCCGTGTCGCGTAACACCCTTCGGGAATATCCATTCGCCTTTATCATTACATAAAAGAAGTACCTTTTCTCCAAAAAACACAATACCGCCCGCACAATCTCGAGTAATCACCTTTTGCCCTCCTTGAAACGATTACGCTTTCTTAAAAATTATATCATGTTCTTTATTAGTATTGCGTTACGAAAAGAATGATCCTTTTCTTATACCCGCTAAAAATGCAAAAAGACCTGTTTTCCCTAACTTGTGAACTTTTTACCGATAGAGTATAATACAAAAATATTTTTCAAACGCTTGTAGAAGAGCGGTTCTACCGGTCGAAAAGCAGACGCTTTCATTAGAAATTTGTGTCGCCGCACACTGGCGAAATGAGGTAATTATGAAAAAAAATGCAAGGAACAAGCTTGATTCCGGCCTCCCTTCTTTCCATGAAAGAAGCTCCCGTAATAAAAAACCGCTCGTGTTTATTCTTCAAATTTCCGCCCTTCTTTTCTGCGTCAGTATCATCATATTGTCCTCGGTTTTGATTATAAAAACTCTTTCTGGAAAAGACGATATCCCCCAAAAAGAAGCAACCCTTTCTACCAACGCTTCCGCAACTTCTACTCATGCAGAAAACACAACACCTGCCCCTTCGACGACTATGGAAACTATGCCGCCGACACCGACACCAAAGCCGGAGCGTCTTTCTTCTTCCCCTATTGTAGAATCATTTTTCGGTCCTCTTCCCGTTGCCGAGACTCCTGAGGAGCTGAAAGATTTTGAAGCAAGAGCCATTTATATCGCTGCCGCCGCTTATGTAGATAGGAGCATTGAGCTTACCGCCAATTCCGAAATAAATACATTTGTTATCGACCTAAAGGAATACAACGGCATTCGTTTTGACACCAAAAATCCACTTGCCTTGGAATTAGAAGCGAAAAATCCTTTTTCCGACAGCTACGATTATATTTCAGATCAATATAGCAGTTATGGCGGGCTCAAAGGCTTTATTGATAAGTGCCATGAAAATGGCATCAAAGTCATTGGAAGAATTGTTTGTTTCAAAGACCCGCTATTAGCCTCGATTTACCCCGAGCGCAGCATACAAGATATAAACGGTAATTCTTTAGAATATGTGATGGAGGATACAAGACCCTTCCCTTCTTTTTTTGCCGACCCTTATCATCAGGAGAATTGGAACTACAATATTGATTTAGCCATCGAGGCAGTGGAAGCCGGAATTGATGAGATTCAATTTGATTATATTCGCTTTCCGACCGGTGACACTAAAAGTAGAGAAAAGTCCTATTTCGGAGAGCCGGATACTATCCCCACCCGTGTGGAAGCCATAAATCGCTTTCTTCAAACCGCGAGAATTCGGATTCAGGATGAGTACGGTATTCCAATAAGCGCAGATATTTTCGGCATTGCCATGTCCAGTAAGCTGGACGGCAATAACTTGGGACAGGATTGGGAAACCCTCGGTCTTACCGGAACAAACGTCCTTGCTCCGATGGTATATCCCTCTCACTATGCCCTCGGAACCATATTAAACGGACAAACCTTCGACAAACCGGATTTCTATCCGCGTGAGGTGGTGTATAACGCACTTCTTTTGGGAAAGCCTGCTTCGGAAGCAGAAGGGTATTCCAAAATCCGCCCCTATTTGCAAGCATTTAATGCAAGCTGGATGCCAGAGGGTACTTGGGCCAACTATGATTATGATATGATAAACGCACAAATAAAAGGTGTTTATGATGCTGGTTTTTCGGAGTGGATTCTTTGGGATCCAAGGGTGCAATATCCTTCCGGCACATATGATGGCGCATAAAAACACAAGACCTATCCTTTTTTGATGATATAACACATTAAATTTGTTTCGTTTCGAATATTTGCGCGACTATTTCGCTCAATTGGGTAACGCTTTGTTGACAGTTACCTTCCAACCACATTGCCAACACATTCCAAAATCCCCCGATATGATATGCCAGAAAAAACGGCATAACCTACAGGGGGTTATGCCGTACTCAAAAATTTTTCTTATTTGATTTCCTTAGAACTTTTTTCTTTCAAGATTTTAGGTTCAGAAATAAGAAAATCTTACTGAAGATTCGCCTTCCCACCCATATACATACGAAGAACCTCCGGTATAAACACAGAGCCATCTTCTTTTACATGATTTTCCAAAAAAGAAATCAGCATACGCGGTGGTGCTACCACGGTATTATTCAGCGTATGTGCAAAATAGTTTCCACCGTTTTCTTTTCCCTTGATTCTGATGCCGAGGCGTCTTGCCTGCGCGTCTCCTAAGTTGGAGCAGCTTCCTACCTCGAAATATTTCTGCTGTCTGGGCGACCACGCTTCCACATCAATACTTTTCACCTTCAAGTCCGCAAGGTCTCCCGAGCAGCACTCAATGGTTCTCACCGGAATCTCCAGCGAACGGAAAAACTCAATGGTGTTATTGTACATTTTTTCGAACCACGCAGGACTATCCTCCGGCTCACAAACCACCACCATTTCCTGTTTTTCAAACTGGTGAATTCGATACACCCCGCGCTCCTCAATGCCATGTGCGCCCACTTCTTTTCTAAAGCAAGGAGAATACGAGGTCATAGCTTGTGGTAGTGTCTCTTTTTCCACAATAGAATCAATGAATTTTCCAATCATAGAATGCTCACTCGTGCCAATCAGGTAGAGGTCCTCTCCTTCTATTTTGTACATCATATTTTCCATTTCCGAAAAACTCATGACGCCTGTGACCACTTCACTTCGTATCATAAACGGAGGAATATAATAGGTAAATCCGCGGTCAATCATAAAATCTCTTGCATATGACAAAATCGCCGAATGAAGTCTTGCGATATCACCCTTTAGATAATAAAAGCCGTTGCCGCTGGTTTTTCTCGCACTCTCAAGCTCTATGCCCTGCAATTTTTCCATGATTTCCACATGATACGGGATATCAAAATCCGGTATCCTTGCTTCACCGAATCTTTGCACCTCCACATTCTCTGTATCATCTTTTCCAATCGGCACAGATGGATCAATGATATTCGGAATAACAATCATAATATCCTTGATTTCCTTCTCAAGCTTCTCCTCAAGGATTTCAAGCTCCGAAAGCTCTGTCGCCATCGCACTTACTTGTTTTTTCGCTTCCTCGGCTTCGTCCTTTTTCCCTTGTGCCATGAGCTGACCAATACCCTTACTAATGGCGTTTCTCTGACTGCGTAAATAATCGCCACGGGTCTTTGCGTTTCTAAACGCCTGATCCTTCTCAATCACATCGTCCACAAGAGACAGCTTGTTTTCCTGGAATTTTTTCCGAATATTTTCCTTCACAAGCTCCGGATTTGTTCTCAAAAACTTCATATCTAGCATAGTTACCCCCATCTCGCCGCTACTGGGCGCCACCAATTTCTCATGAAAGTGTCTACCTTTCCACCGGTAGGACCCTTCCTCATTTTTTATTTGGGGAATAAAAAAACCTTCCTCCCCAATGCTTCTACACATGGGACGAAAGGAACTTCCGCGATACCACCCAATTTGCCGCCTTCTCAAAAACGGCCTCTCAAAACATAGGATAAAGGCTATGACCCTCCGGCTTTCACCGGCAGCTCCGAAAAGTGGACCGCTTGCATCTTCTACCGGCTTGCAGCAACCACCGGCTCTCTGAAAAAAGAACGCAAACATAGCTTCCATCAACGCTACTTTTTATGTAAAGCCATTATATAATGTGATTTTCGTATTTTCAACCCTTCCAAAGCTTGTTTTTTTCCTTATATGCAATAATTTTCCTTTTTTTCTATTGCGAATCGAGATGAAATGTGTTATTATTTTGCCTGCGCGTTATCTGAGCGCATGGGAGGTGTTTATCATGGCAAAATGCGACGTCTGTCAGAAGGATACGAATTTCGGCAGAAAAATCAGCATTACTCGTTCACAGGTTTCACGCCGTGCTTTGGCAAAGCAAAAGCCAAACGTACGCAATGTTAAGGTTGTTGTGAACGGTACTCCAAAAACAATGCATGTATGCACCCGGTGCCTACGTTCAGGAGCTGTAAAAAGAGCTTGATTGTTTCTGTTTTCTGGAGAATTAGAGAGACTGTCTTTTCAAAAGATGGTCTCTTTTTTTATACTGTACTTCCGACTTTCTTTTTGGAAAAATTCTTACAAGAATATCCGGCGAACCGAAATCACTCGTTCCTTCAATTCTTCATTGCCTTCTAAATCACAAATACGAAGCGTGGTTCTGCTTTTGTGATTCATAAGCACCATACCAACATCTGTATATACGCCCATTTCATATGGCATTGTCGAGTTCAAATCCATAGGACTTCTAAAAAAAATAAGATCCCCCGGCTGTATAAGAGAAATATCCAAGACTCGCGTAACCGCATCATAGCGAAGAGGTATCTCCTCTCCTTGATAAAACTGATCCTCCATTTTTCGCGGCATGGATAGTCCGTTAATCCCTGCACAAACATATACGACACCCTCCACGGACGCACCGCGATAGGTTGCACCATTGTCAATCAAAGTTACAAAGTGAAAATTCTCTACAGATCCGACAAAATAGCGNGCGCCCACCTTTTCCAAAGGTTCTTTTATGCCCAGTTCAATGACTCCGCTACTACCAATCCATCCAGTTTTTCCGTCTGGAAGGGATACACGGTACACACCATCGCCCTTGAAATCAGAAAAGAGTACGGTATTCATCATCACCTCTATTTGTAGTGTTCCTTTTGTAGCGTGTGTCATAATGCGCTTTACCGGGTCAGAAATAACAATCTTGTATTTGTGCAAATTCGGTTCGGCTGATGCCGCATCTGTAAACACATCCGTTCTTAATACGTACCCTTTGAGCTGATCAGTTGTTTGCACATGATAAAAATTCTCACTTGTACTCATATCCAAAATTCGAAGAGGTTCATTAAAAAGAACCTGCGTCACTCTTTGACTTCCAACATCCGGTTCAGACATAAGGTTCGCAAAGCTAGAAGAAACAACAGCCGTTCCCTTCTCATAAATAAGCTCCGGTTGTATTTCAAAAGGCGTTTCATTCGAAATTCCGTAAAATCGCTCCACCACCGCGGGAAGAAGCCAGAAAATCATAGCGGTCAAAAGAACCACCGCACCAAAAAAAACAATAAACTTCGGGAGACGCTTGTATCGGGAAGGACTGACATACGCCTCCTTTTCGTTCAAAGTCCAAACCTGCTTAATGTCTTCCGCTTCGCCGACCACAGCTTTTCTTTCGCCGCTTTTCTTTTTTTGATCGCGCTTCATTTTCCAATTTTGCAAGCGGCCAAACTTATTCGGTTTTAGAAAAAAAGCCATTTTTACCCCCATTGAATTGCATCACACAAAAGGCGACGGCTTGATCCGCATCGTGAGAAAGACTAATAGAGATGTCCTCTCCACCTTTTTTTGCAAATAATTGTTTTGTTTTATTATACAATACGATTTCGGGCTTACCGGATATGGTGCTTACCACCTCTATATCCTGAAAAGAAACCCCGCTGGCACCAATACCTGTCCCCAACGCTTTAGAAACTGCTTCTTTTGCCGCAAAACGCGCCGCCAAAGACTGCGCACAACCCTTTTTTTTCGCGCGGCATATTTCTATTTCCTGCTTTGTGAAAACCCGCCGCAGAAAAGCCTCATCATTTTTGTCCAAAATGTCCTGTATTCTCGAAATACGAATGATATCTACGCCACATTCAATTTTCAAAAGAATACCTCCTTTTCAACGCTTCTTATAGGTCGGATGAAGCCGGATGTCCTGCCCTGAAAACGGAACCAAGGAAAAATCCCCAAAAAGTCGTGAATAAAGGCGGTTATCATAGCTTTTTTGCAAATCAGCCGCTGTCAAATTAGAGGTGATGAGCGTGGAAAGCTTTTTTATCCTTCTATTTCCCAATACCTCCAAAAGATCCGCCGTCGTATTCGGACCTTTCGCCTCTACCCCCAGCTCATCTATCACCAAAAGGTCTGCTCCAAAAATCATTTCCCTTTTTTTCATCAATTGTAAAAGCAGCTCCGCGTCCGGAGAAAAAGACATCATTTGAATTCTGTACATATTCATGATATCCAAAAGCTCATTCATTCTTACAAAAAAAACAGGGATGCCCTTCCTTACTACCTCGTTTGCAATACAAAGCGCGAGAAAGGTTTTACCGGTTCCCGGTTTTCCCAGAAAAAGATTGCTCTTACGCTGCCCCGGAAATCCCAAGACATACTCATCGCAAAGCTTTCGTACCAGAGACATATTATCGCTATCCGAGTAATATTCATCAGAATACTGAGAAAAGGTCATTTCCTTATAATCAGAAAGTCCACCCTCTTGAATCAATACCGGAATCAACAATTCCTTATAACAGCTACACAGCTCTTCCCCTATCGTACCCGTGTCACGACAAAGGGCGCAAAAAGAAACCGGTTCAGAAAAATCCTCCGAAATACCTTCTCCCTGTAAAAAAAGTCTCCGCCTCGTTTCCAAAGAATACAGGTTCTTATAATCTGGTTTTTTTCCGGGAGAAGAGACGACCTGCAATAAAATATCTGACCTACTGACCTGAATATTTTTATCCAGCTCCTTTAAGCTAGGATACCTTTTGTAGATATCATCTCTTTTTTTTTCACCTTGAATCCTTGCTTGCTCTTGCCGAGAAGAAAGAAGAGATTCAATTTGCTCATTTCTTATAATCATTATTCCTACCTTCTCTATACGCCTACCAGAAGCTATCTATACTGCTCCAAATCTACTTCAAGACCCTTTAAGAAATCCTCATCATACACAACCGGTTCAAAATTCTCTTTCTTTTCTTTCTGCCCCGCGAACCGCTCTGTTTTCTTTTCTATTGCGTACTGTTTTTTATTTTGCGCCGCCTTTTCTTTTTCAAAAAGCTCTATTTCCTGAAAAGTTTTCAAGTCCCGCAAATGCCATTCCTTCAACAGCTCATCCGCACCTTTTAATGACGGATAATTCTGAAATTCACTCATTCTTCTGATCGCAAATTCCATAATTTCTTCTGAAAAGGGAAGCTTTTCCATCCAATCACGAATGTACTCTTCGTCATATTCTGTCATACGTCGTCTCAGTTTTTTTCTGATTTTTATCATCATTTGAGATACGGCCGATTCTTTTTCGAGAAAATCACTAAGCTCCTTCATGCTCTTGACGCCCTTTTGCTTCCACAAAACAGCCGTAGTATGCACCATTTGTATACTGCTTAAATGTCTTTTTTCTTTACAATACTTGAAAAGGTGGTAAATCACATCTGGCTCAAACTGAAATTCATCCCAAAGAATATCCATTTCCCTATACCAGCCGTGCGCCATTGAACCGTGGAAAAAAGTCTTTTCCACAGAATGCGCCAAATCATCTCTTTTATTATCCTCCGGGCGTATTCCTTCCGGTTTTTCCGTCATTGATTTATTTTTCAAACGAAGGAAGGCTTCCACTTCCACTTCCTTAATATCCATCAATTCAATTTTCCCTTTGTTGTTCCATTGAATCAATCCTGCCATCGTAAGCTCTGCCAGTGCGCCCTTTATCTCCTCCAACGGAAAACCCAACCGCCCCGCAAAATCCTTTTCAGAAAGATTTTTTGATTTCTTTTCGACCATGAGATAATACAAATAGCACTTTATGGCGCAAGCGGAAAGCCCCAGCATATAGTCGGATATAAAAAGATCCGGCACCTGGGTATCTGTTAATAATAATTTCCGCTTCTCATCCATACTCATCCAAAACTCCAAAAAACAAAGGTTGATGATTATTATATCACCATATGTGCGTTACGCACACCCTCACTTTTCAGAGAAAAAGGGCTGCTTTTTGCAAAAGCAGCCCTCTCAAATCGTATATCATTTTGCTACTATTAATCTATCGTAGCCGCCATTCTTCTATAGGAATCATAACGCTCAAGTGAATCCTTCTTGTTCTTTTCGAACAACGCATCCACCACACTCGCATCATACTTCTTATAAAGAGAATTGTAACGAACCTCACTCTTCAAGAAGGAGAGGAAGTCGCCTGTAGGCTCTTTAGAATCCAATACAAATGGGTTCTTTCCTTCGTCCTTTACAAGTGGATTGTAGCGATACAGATGCCAGTAGCCGCAAGTAACAGCGTCCTTTTCGTGCTGCTGATGGATTCCCAAGCCGCCCTTGATACCGTGATTGATACAAGGTGCATAGCAAATCACGATGGAAGGACCCGGATACGCTTCTGCTTCCGCAAAAGCTTTTAATGTCTGTGCTTGGCTTGCACCCATAGCGACCTGTGCAACATACACATATCCATAGCTCATTGCCATCATACCCAAATCTTTTTTCTTAATGCTCTTACCACCTGCGGCAAACTGTGCGATAGCACCCGTAGGGGTAGATTTGGAAGCTTGTCCGCCTGTATTGGAGTAAACCTCTGTATCCAAAACCAGAACATTTACATCCTCACCGGAGGAAAGCACATGGTCAAGTCCGCCGAAGCCAATATCATACGCCCAGCCGTCACCACCAATAATCCAAGTAGAACGTTTTACAAAATAATCCTCATGACTCAAAATGTCGGCAACAAATGCGTTTACCTTTGCATCAGAGCCCTTGTATGCGCGAAGTGCATCACCCAGGGTCGCTGATGTTGCGCGTGATGTCTCATTATCTTCTTTTGCATCAAGCCACTCTACGATAGCCGTTTTCAAAGAAGCATCCTCCACTTGCTCTGACAAGGTCTTTAGATTATCTGAAATACGATTTCTAATCTGCTTTGCGCCCAAATGCATACCCAAGCCATGCTCGGCGTTGTCCTCAAAGAGCGAATTGCCCCAAGCCGGACCATGTCCCTTGCTGTTTGTCGTATAAGGCATAGACGGAGCAGAACCACCCCAGATAGAAGAACATCCTGTTGCATTGGAAATCTGCATACGATCTCCGAATAGCTGTGTAAGAAGCTTTGCATAAGGAGTCTCTCCACAACCGGCACAAGCACCCGAGAACTCGAGAAGNGGCTGTTCAAACTGACTTCCCTTAATGGTCTTTTTATCCATAGGATTGGCCTTCTCAGAAAGTGACATAGCATAATTCCAATTGTCAATTTCTTTCAAATTGTCTGCAAGAGGTGCCATCACAATTGCTTTTTCCTTTGAAGGACATACATTCACACAAGTATCGCAGCCTGTACAATCCAGTGCGGAAACCTGCATACGATATTGATATTCTTCATATCCGCGCATACCCGCCTTTGTCTCAAAGGAAGCACTTGCCGCTTCTTTTTCAGTAAGAAGGAACGGACGAATTGCCGCGTGAGGACATACCAAGGAGCACTGATTACACTGAATACACTTTGCCGGATCCCAAAGAGGAATCTCAACAGCAATTCCGCGCTTCTCGTACTGTGATGTGCCCTGCGGGAAAGTACCGTCTTCTCTTCCCAAGAAAGCAGAAACAGGAAGGTTGTCGCCCTTTTGTGCATTCATAACTTCCACAACATCGCGGATAAAATCCGGAACATCCTTTTGCACAACCGCTGTATCCTTCGCGTCTGCCCATGCTGCCGGAACCGGAACCTCCACAACCGCGCCAATACCTGCGTCAATCGCCGCATAGTTCATTTGAACGATCTCATCGCCCTTTGAACCATAAGATTTGTAAGCAGCCTTTTTCATGAAGTCAACCGCATCATCTACCGGTATAATATTCGCAAGCTTGAAGAATGCAGACTGACAAATTGTATTGATACGTCCGCCAAGACCAATTTCTCTGGCCTTTCCAACAGCGTCAAGAATATAGAACTTAATGTTGTTCTTTGCAAGGTAACGCTTCATAGAACCCGGAAGATTTGCTTCCAATTCCTCTACCGTCCAAAGCGTATTCAAAAGGAAGGTTCCGCCCGGCTTCAACGCAGTCAGCATATCGTACTTATCTACATAAGATTGGTTGTGGCAAGCAACGAAGTCTGCTTTATTAACCAAGTAGGTGGAACGAATCGGTGTTTTTCCGAAACGAAGATCGGAAATGGTAACGCCACCGGATTTCTTGGAGTCATAGGAAAAATATGCTTGTGCATACATATCCGTGTGGTCTCCTATAATCTTGATGGAGTTCTTGTTCGCGCCAACGGTACCGTCAGCACCCAAGCCCCAGAAACGAGCGGCAAATGTATCCGCTGTCGCAACGTCAATAGATTCGTCAATAGAAAGAGAAAGATGTGTCACATCATCGTTGATACCGATGGTGAAGTATGGCTTCGGCTCTGATTTTGCCAATTCCTTAAAAACAGCCAAAATCTGATCCGGTGTTGTGTCCTTAGAACCCAATCCGTAACGTCCACCGATGATTCTCGGTGCATTTGCTTTTCCTGCAAAAGCGGCGCAAACATCCAGGAACATAGGCTCGCCGTGTGCGCCCGGCTCTTTTGTACGATCCAAGACTGCAATAGATTTTACAGTGGAAGGAAGAGCGGAAAGGAAACGTTCTACAGAGAAAGGACGATACAAGCGAACCTTCAGAAGTCCAACCTTCTCTCCCTTAGCTGTGAGATAATCCACGGTCTCGTCAATTGTCTCATCCGCAGAACCCATAGATATAATGACGCGCTCTGCATCTGGTGCACCGGTGTAGTTGAAGAGCTTGTAGTTCGTTCCACGAATCTCGTTGATCTTGTTCATATAGTATTCAACGATTTCAGGCAATGCGAGATAGTACGGGTTCGCTGCTTCTCTTCCTTGGAAATATACATCCGGATTCTGCGCTGTACCACGAAGTGTCGGATGATTCGGAGAAAGTGACTTCGCTCTGAATTCAGAAAGTGCTTTCTGGTCAATAAGAGCACCCATATCGTCATAATCCATCACTTCAATTTTCTGAACCTCATGGGAGGTACGGAAACCATCAAAGAAATGTAGAAAAGGAACTTTTCCCTTAATAGCGGCAAGATGCGAAACGGCTGTCAAGTCCGCAACTTCCTGTACACTATTGGAGCACAGCATTGCAAAACCTGTCTGGCGGCAAGCCATAACGTCTGCATGGTCACCAAAAATACTTAGTGCGTGTGCTGCCAGCGCACGAGCCGATACATGGAAAACACCGGGCAAAAGCTCACCGGAAATCTTATACATATTCGGAATCATCAAAAGAAGTCCCTGTGATGCGGTATATGTGGTAGTAAGAGCTCCTGTTGCCAACGAACCATGAACAACACCTGCTGCGCCTCCCTCAGATTGCATTTCAATAACATTCACTGTTTGACCAAACGCATTTTTTCTTCCCTCTTGCGCCCATTGATCCGTATAATCGGCCATTGGGGATGACGGGGTAATCGGGAAAATACCAGCAACTTCAGTAAACGCATATGAGCTATATGCGGCCGCTGTATTTCCGTCCATGGTCATTTTTGTCAATTCCTTTGCCATAGTTTCTTCTCTCCTTATAATTAAGTGTGAACATAAATTTTACAAGGGTTCCCCTGCCCTTACAGGAAAACCGTATATATTATACCATAGGATTTACAAAATAATGCTATCTTGCCACCCCCTTTCGAAAAATAAAACGAAAATCATTTGACAAAAA
>JGI994J12354_10000792_pt1 | contig 31892 bp, 27 predicted proteins | sample IntmicLarv3ML3BL_FD_12354 | JGI IMG/M metagenome (IMG submission 12354) | reverse complement strand
TATTGTATCAAAGGGAGGATTTTATGTCTTCTGATGGGCTCCGCTCTTTATTATTCTCACCTGCTTAGCAGGTGGTTTTATATCCAACCTTTTTGGTTGGATAATTAAAAAAAACAATTTAACTAAAAATTGTTTTTTTAATTTTTATATTTTTTAACCATTACTGATTGTGAAGCACTAGTAACTGGCTCACTCCATAATGCCTTATCAAGCATACTTTGCAATTTAATTAATTCATCACTAGTATAATAGCTTTTCAAATATTTAGGTCCTATCATTCTTCTAACTACAGTATTAAAATCTATAACTCCACTAAAATCATAGCCTGCCTGAAAAGCTCTTTCACTATTTTGGTTTATTGAAATATCATCTTTTATCATAGCCCACTTAGAACTATCATAGTCATATTCCTCAGTAAAGGTTCCATCCATCCAATTTCCTACAGAATTTAATGCACTATAGTTTTGATATCTATATTTTGTACAATCAAGTATTTCACCTTTTTTTCTGTTAAATACTACAATTCTCAATTCTTCATGCCTAGGATTATATCTCCAATCACATGTAGATGTGTCATTATATCTCATAACAAACATATTTTGCATAGCAGGATTATAATAATCCCTTTTCATATAATCTACTACCTCTTTTGTAAAACTAGCAATTTTTTGACCAATACTATTCTTAGCCATTTCCTACTATCCCCCTCGAAAACATGAAGAGATTATACCAAAAGTACAACAATTTGTCAATTTTTTTCATTCTGGGTTTCAATGTATAATAACAAATTATGCTTATGAAACAATATTATAAAAAACAAATAATATTACTTTCTCTCAAACTTAAGCTGTAAAACTTTAACTATTTCAATAATTGGTATTATCATTGCAGCAAGTCCTATTGATACCGCAAACTCCTTAAATGATAATGGTTCTAGTGCAAATATATCAGCAAGAAATGGCACATATATAACAGTTAACGTTGCTATAAATGAAAATATAAGAGCACCCCATAATACTTTATTATGTGTGTTTAATGTAAAAATACTATATTTCAATGAACGCATAGTAAATGATTGAAAAAGCTCACACATCGATAAAGTAAAGAAAGCTGATGTCATAGCAACTTCAGTACCATGCCAACTATCAACTATGAAATAAGCAAGTAGCGTTAAAACTGTAATTAACAAACCCTGATACAATATATTAACACCTAAATTATCTGAAAATATTCCTTCACTTGACCCACGAGGAGAACGCTTCATAACATCAGAATCTGCATGTTCCATACCAAGTGCAACAGCAGGAACAGTATCAGTTATCAAATTAATAAATAATAAATGAACTGGTTTAAATAATGTAAATCCCATTAAAGTAGCAACAAGAATAGAAATAACTTCACTCAAATTAGTAGATAAAAGAAATTGTAAAGTTTTCCTAATGTTATCATAAATCCTACGACCTTCAGCTACAGCTGCTACAATAGTTGCAAAATTATCATCAGCAAGAACCATATCTGCTACATTCTTAGTAACATCAGTTCCAGTAATACCCATACCAATACCAATGTCCCCTGACTTTATAGCTGGAGCATCATTTACTCCGTCCCCTGTCATAGCAGTAACAAATCCTTTTTTTCTCCACATATTAACTATACGAACTTTATGTTCAGGTTGAACCCTAGCATACACAAATATATTACCAACACAATCTTCAAAAGCCTCATCAGTTAGTTCATCAAGTTCACGCCCAGTTATCGCCTGTTCAGAGTTCTTAATAATACCCAGCTCTTTACCAATAGCAACAGCAGTATCACGATGATCACCAGTAATCATAATAACTTTTATCCCAGACTTCTTACAACCTTCAACAGCAACCTTAACCTCAGGTCTTACTGGATCAATCATTCCAATTAAACCTATAAAAGTCATTTCCGTTTCTATAGAAGAAGGAATTATTTTTTCTGGGCAATTATCATATTCTTTATAAGCACCACCAAGTACACGTAAAGCTTTATCCGCCATTTTCTTATTTTCATCAAGAACCTGTTTACGAAGTTTATCAGTAAGCAGTTGTATTTTACCATCAATCTTAATTGAAGAACAATTGCGTAAAATCTCATCTGGAGCACCAGTTGTATATTGAATAACTTTTTTATCTTTCAAACTATGAATAGTTGTCATCATTTTTCTTTCAGAATCAAATGGTATCTCACCTACACGAGGATTTTCATCAAATTTACCAAAACGAAGTCCGAATTCTTTCTGTGCAAGTTGTGTAGGGTCACCTACTAATTCACCATCTTTTCCTATTTCTACATCATTACAGAAAAACATAGACTGTGCTAACAAATCATCATCACCAAAATTATCAACAACTGTCATCTTATTTTGTGTAAGTGTTCCTGTCTTATCAGAACAAATAACCTGTGCACAACCAAGTGTCTCAACTGCAGGAAGTCTTCTAATAATTGCATTTTTCTTTGCCATATTAGTTACACCAATAGAAAGTACTATAGTAACAACAGCTGCTAAACCCTCTGGTATTGCTGCAACTGCAAGAGCTATTGCAAGCATGAAACTAGATAGCACTCCTTCAGCATCTATCTTACCTAATTCTGCAATCTGAATAACAAACACTATTGCACAAATAATCAACACTATTGCACTAAGTATTTTACTTAATTTTGTTAAACGCTTCTGAAGTGGTGTCTCTCCTTCTACGGTACTCTGAATAATATCAGCAATCTTACCCATCTCAGTATCCATTCCAGTAGCAATAACAATTCCTTCACCTCTACCATAAGTAACACTTGATCCCATATAAGCCATATTCTTACGGTCACCAAGTGGAACACTTCCAGCATCACTTGCTTCAATAGCTTCTGTAATTTTATTTACAGGAACTGATTCACCAGTTAATGCAGCCTCCTCAATTTGTAAACTTGCACTACCTATTAATCGAAGATCGGCAGGAACAGCATCTCCTGCTTCAAGTAACACAACATCACCAACTACAAGTTCACTTGCAGGAATTTGTGTAACAATTCCACCTCTTCTTACCTTTGCAACTGCAGCACTCATTTCCTGTAATGCATCTATTGCTTTTTCAGCTTTACTTTCTTGAAAAACTCCCAATATACTGTTTATTATAACAACAGCAAATATAATCCCAGCTTCTGCATATTCATGTATTCCACCTTTTTCTACTATAGCAATAACTAATGAAATAGTAGCAGCAACCAAAAGTACAAGTACCATTGGATTCATAAGCTGTTCTACAAAACGCTGCACAACACCTTTCTTCTTTGCTTTAACAAGCTCGTTCTTGCCATTTTCTTCAAGCCTTTTTTCTGCCTCTTTAAGAGATATTCCTTCTTTTTGAGTTTTGAATGTCGAAAATACTTTTTCAACCTTGTCTAGATAATAATTCATATTAGACTCCCTTCATATATAAATAAATTCACTCTTTATAACTATTATTCAATTATAAAAAGATGCAAGCATAGGATCTTTACATCTTTGTTTTAACAAAAAATAAAAAACCCCACCTTAAATAAGGTAAAGGTCTTATCGTTTAATCTATTGCCAAGGCATTCGCCTGTGATGGTGACAATAGAGCCGTAATCGGTCGATTACTCCCCTCTATGAACTATATTATAATTTATGATTGATTAACAGTCAATAAAATTTTAAAAATCAAAATTTAAAATCTTCTAATCTAATGTATATTCTTTTAATCTTCTAACTGTAAAAAATGTCTTTGAACCATTAGTCTGAACATCCATATCATCAGGTTTATTAGGGTCGATTGATAAAGTAAAATCAATACATTTTTCATAAGAATCATAAACTTCAAATGAGCCATCTTCAACACATTGAGTTAAACACACTCGCATTGTATAAAGTTTACGGTCTCCCTCAGCCTTTAATACCGAATCACCTTGTTGTACTCCCCTCTTAATTGTATGCGTACCACTACAATAATTATCATGCTTTTCATCAAAATCTTTATACATATGAAACTTTGAATTATTTTCTATAACTAAAGAGTTATCATCTGAATTCACAGATATCCATTCACCATATAAAATCTTTACTTCTTCTTCCTGAGACATAACTTCTATCTCTTCAAAAAGTGATTCAATAAATCCAGGTAATGTAATAATATTTAAAAGTGTAGGCACAATAGTTACAACTATACCAATAAGAATAATTATTACTATTACATGTGTAGGTGTTTTCTGCATTGGTTGAACTGGTCCATACTGATACTGATTATTATACTGGTTTGCATATTGTTGATTATACATATATGTTTGTTGTCCAAAGTTGTTCACTGGAATTACACTCTGCCCACACTTAGAACAAAACTTCATTGCACCATTTAAATCATTGCCACATCTTGAACATTTATTTTGATTACTATTAACTTCATTATTTATCATAAACACCCCACTTACTTAGAACTACATAAAACATTTTACTCAACTTCCACTATATATAATTTCTTACCATCATGAACTAAAGTAATAATTGCTTTCTTGGAATAACCTAAATCCTTTTCATAAGTAATCTTTAATTCAACTACCATTGCTTTATCATCTTTCACTTCATCAAAATCAAACTTGATTGTAGAACTACTAATCAACTCTACATCCTTAACTATTGGTAAATCCTGATTTCTATCTTTATAAACATTACTTTTAACATATTTATAAACTGTATCTTTAGCTTTATTTCTAAACATCTCCACATAACCAGAATGCCAAAAATCAGTTCCCCCAATATCATGATTAGTAACCTTATTATCTAATGTATAGAAGTCAATAACATATAATTTAGATATTAACTCCCCATATTTATTATAGTCAACTGGTTTTACATTTAAAACTCTCTTAAGCTCTTCAAAAGTATTTTTATATAAAGCGGTTTCATTATCATGTAATTCATAACCAAACTCACTTATACTATCAACAACTTCAATCTTTTTTATATCATTTTCTTTTTCATTAAGCAAAAAACAGTAACCAAGTACAACTAGTACTAATAATACCAGAATTATAATCAATGTTTTTTTTATCTTATTCATAAATAGGGACCTCATTTATTATCTGCTTTTCATCAACTAAATCTGCATCAATCTTTAATTTCTTAATCAAATCAAACACTATTATAGAATTTGACACTGCCAAAGTTTCATCTGCATATTTAGAATTTTTTTCTATATAATCTTCTTCAAATACTGAATCATTAAGTACAAAATATTGTTGTTTTTGACTATTATAATATAGCTTATTAGTTAACCAATTACCTGAAGGAAATATTACAATATTATCATCCCCAGTACTAAAAATATCATGACCTAATGCATATTCATTTTTAAAACCAAACATATTACCAAGTGTTGGCATCACATCATACATTCCCATAACTTTATTTATTGTTCTAGCACTAGTTACTTTATCTTTTGAATATATAATGAAAGGAACCTTTCTATTTAACTCATAATAATATGAATTGTAATCTACATAATCTGGATGGTCACTAGGAAGTAAATCATCAGTTTCTTTATCATAATTATAAAGTCTTCTATAGTCTCCAATAGGAAGTCTTGCATCATGATCGCCATATAAAACTATAACAGTATCTTCTAATAAACCATTCTCTTCAAGAGCTCTAAAAAACTCTCCTAATGCTTCATCAGCATAATGCACTGATTTTAAATAATTACCAAGTTTAGTACCTTCCATATAAGGATACACAACTTCTTCATTTTCACCAGTCTCTTCATTTAATACCATTTCTTTTATAGAGACATCATACTCACCATACTTATCTAACTCTGAAAATGGCGTATGATTTGTAAGAGTTATTATAGTACCATAAAACTTTTCATGCATCTCATTTATCTCTTTTAATTTTTCTACTGTCTGTGTTAAAAATGACTTATCAGATATTCCAAGACCAATCTCTTCATCAATTACATAATCAGCTTTTGCATAAAACCTGTCATAACCAAGATTCTTATGCATAACTCTTCTATTCCAATAATCAGCATTATTACCATGCATTGAGAATGTATAATATCCTTTATCTTTCATTAAAGATGGAGTAGATATAAAAGTTCTATTAAAATAGCTACCAAAAGCAGTACCAGTACTTGATGGCATTAATGAAGTATTAAAAGTAAACTCAGTATCACTACTAGTACCAACACTTACTTGTGAATAAAAATTATCAAAATACAACCCACTTTTTGCTAACTTAGTCAAATTAGGTGCAACTTCCACTCCATTAAACTCTAAACCAATTACAAAGTTCTGAATACTCTCAGCATGAATAACTATAACGTTCTTACCCTCAAACATATTAGTATATCTGTTAGTTTCATTTCCTTTATTGTCTTCAAAATATTCATTAAATCTCTTAACCGCTTTATCATATCCAAAAAGTGACATCAGTTTTGGTTCTATGCTTTTAAATAAATCATTAACATGGTAAACATAAAGTCCATACTTCATGACAATATATTCACGATTCCACTGCTTAGTAAGCCTTCCAATATCAGTACTAGTAAGTGTTGTACAAAAAATCAGACCAACTATAATACTTATAATTAAAGCATTCATACCAGTAATCTTTTGCCTTCCACCAACACCAACATGTTTCTTATTATAGTGCCTTAAAGAATAAATAAATATAATAGGTACTAGTATATATGTAAGGTCTTTAAGTTGGAGTACATTCTCCAAAACAGCATCACTCACATCAGTAATAAATTTAGCAGTTGATATTAATGAAATAGAAGTAAATGATGTATAAAAAGTATAATAAGCTGAATTAATTACACAAAAAATAGATAAAATAAATGTTACTATACTCCAATATATACTTCTAGATTTATGTTTCATAAAATATCCAAAAGATCCAACAAAAATTACAAAAGATATATCTGCTAAAACAGGTGAAAGTGCATAACTACCACTACTACCAAGTGTAAATCTTCTTAATAAAAAGGCATTTATAACATTTAAAACTATAAATAAAATAAATATACTATTGTTTGCAAAACATCTTCCTAACCAAGCAAAAAATTTAATAATGCATGAAATAGGGTCTTGTTTGAAACTACCAAAAAAATGACTGATACTATCAAATAATTTACCAGTTTCTTTTTTATTAGCTTTTTTCTTAACACCCTTATTCTTTTTTACCATTTTCTCCATACATAAATCCTCTATTATTATAATTATACCACCATGAATATTTTTTTACAATTACAGATATTACATATTAATTATGCTTTTCACTTTCAACTTCATAGATAGAAGCATTAAGTGACATCCCAAGTACAAATACATAAGCCAAAATATACATCCAAAGCATGAGTATTATTATGTTAGAAAGACTACTATAAAAAGTAGCATAACTAGCAAAATTACTCACATAACTAGCAAAAATAACAGTTGCAAGTATCCAAACAATCGATGTAAATAATGCTCCATAATTTGAATGTTTACTCTTAATTTTCATATCAGGTGCCATTATATAAAGTATCTTAACTAATAAAAATATTAATAAAAATGACAATAAAAGCTTTACACTCTCAAATGCAAAAATCACAAAAGGACCAACTTCAATATCAGCAACAGCTGTAATTATACCAAATAATTTATTACCAAAACCAGGTAACAAAAACATTATTATAAACAAAAGTAACAAATAAAGAAGCATTACCACAGCCTTTACTCTATCCTTAAGATAGCCATGACTCTTAACCTTATATATAGAGTTAGATGCTACAACCATTGAATATGTTCCATTAGAAGCTAAAAATAAAGTAAAAACAATGAATAACATATTGCTAGCTTGCAAACCACTTGACCTAGAAAGGTTAACGATTAAATCCCCAATCTCTTTAGGTAAATGTTCTATTAAAACACTACCAACTAATTCACCAGACAAATTAAAAAAAGAAATTATGTTACCAAATAAAGCTAAAATAGGTGCTAACATCAATACGAAATAAAATGCAAGTTGACCTGATAATATTCGCATCTCAGGTCTCCTTATATTTTTTATTATGATATTAATAAATGTTTTTGCTTTTCTAGTTATTCCCATATTTTCTTTTTTATTTATACTCCTCTTTATCTTTTCGCATCTCCAAAGTCGCCTCATTAGTAGCATCATCTATAGTCTTAATCTCATCAGTAATCATACTAAATCCTACAGCAGCACCAAATCCATATTCTAAGTTTTTAAGTTCTTTAGAAAGTTTTTTAGTATATGTAGTAATTTGCTGTTCACTATATCCAACTAAGTATATTAAAAACTCATTACCATCTGTTCTAACTATCTCACTATTTTCAAGCTGTGTACTAACTAATACACCAGCAGCTTCTGTTATTAAATCATCCCCTGCTTCATAACCATGATTATCATTAACATATTTAATATTATTAAGATCAATTATTATTACAGATTTAGGAAACTTTTTACTATCATTCCACTGTTTTATATACAAATTAAGATAATTTCTATTCTTTAAAGATGTAAGCATGTCAGTATACTTTCTACGTTCATCTTTTTTTACTTTCTTAACCTGTCTACTTCTCTTAACTAAAATAAAGAAAGTTGTCATAATAATAAGTGGTATTAAAATAATTAATAATAAAATAATATATAATTCTTGGAATGTTGATTTCTCAACTAAAGATTCTTTTAAAGAAGTAACACCAACATTTCTATAACGATAGTATGAATTTGCACTCATAATATAGTTAAATATGTCATAGAATACTTCTACCTGATCCTTTTTAATCATAAAATTATAATCGTTAGTTATATAGTTTTCATAAAGTACTTCATAATCAGAAAACTTACTAGTACGATAATAATTATATAACTCTTTATCTACTATAAACAAAGATTTTTTACCCTCTTTAATCATTTTATCAACATCACTATAAGAAGTTATACTAGCTTTACTATTATCTTTAAAATAATTATAAACAGCATTACCTTCCACTATAGATGCTTTATGACCCTTTAAGGATTCAAAAGAATTAGCTACAAAAAAATCACTATTTTTTCCTAGTACAACATATTTTTCTATAAATGGAGAAATTGTCGCCTTAAAGTTTTCAGCTTCATAGTCAAAATAATTAAAATAAACATCAACTTCTCCTGAACTAATTGCTTTCTTTAAATCTTCAATACTCTCATATTCTTTAAAACTAAATAACTCTGTTCCAGCTAATCTAGTCATTCTATTAATATATTCTGCTGCAATTCCTCTAAATTTATTCTTATCAAAAATCTCATAAGGATAATTTTCAACATACCCATAAGTATAAGTTTTAGTTAAAAACTCAGTTCTATCTTTATCACTAATAGCATTACTTTCTATATAATAATCTAACAAACAACTATTATAAGCTTCAACAAAAGACTTATCTTTCCAGTTATAAAAGTATTTTTTTACAATGTTATTCATATCAGCATTATCTTTATCTAAAGTTAATACTATTTTTTTACTAAACTCTGTAAAAACATAATTTAAATGAAACCCTTTGTTACTAAATATATCATTTAAATACATAACACTAGGAATTATTATAGTACCCACTTCATCAGTCTCTAAAGCTTGCATAAGCTCAGTAATTGTTTCATATGGCTTATAACTAACATTACTAGCAGTCTTTAAATAATAACTAACTTCACCAGAATCAGCAGAAAATATACCTATTTTCATATTTTTAAAATCTAAAACATTAGCAATTGAACTCAACTCTTTTGTAATTGCTACATAAGAATCTTCATGAAGTAACAAATCAGCATCACTAAGAGCTTCTGAACTATTAACAACTCTAAAACGATACCCTGTAGTGTTAGAAACACTCTCTTTCAAATAAGGAATGACATTAACATCAATACCAGTATCTACTTTAAAATTATCAATAAACTTACTAAATACATTATTTTCTCCAAAAACTGGATAATTACTTATTATCTCAAAATCAATAATCTTATCAGAATTTTTCTTTATCCAACTTCTCTCTTGAACTGTAAAAGAATTCTCATCTTCTCTTTCAAAATAAAAATACATTCCCAAAAATAGAATTAAAGCAATGAATATTGGAATTATTACAAACCATTTCTTCTTCATTTTCATTATTCGCTCACCTTTCTATCCTTTGTCCAAACCAAATTAGGAGAAGTATAATGTTTATACCCAATAATAGGAAAATCATTAAGCTTTGTATCAGTTTTTTTAGCAAAAACTTGGAATGAATAGAACTCTAGTTGCTTTGTTTCAAAAAAAGTCAGCACACTCTCCCCAAACTTTTTAGCTTCAGCTATAGTTGCAGTATCATCAACAGTAATTACTACATTAATTGTTTTACCACGTAAATCATATACAACTTCTTTAACTTTTTCATTCTTTTCTATTTCAAGTTTCATGCTTTTATACTGCTCACTGCCTATTTTAACATCTTCTATTCCGTCTAATCTATTACCCCATTGTGGATTATTATTATTTACCCAAAAAGTTTGATAAACAAAAAAAGCAAATACAACAATAACAATATATATCATAATTATAAAAATTGTAAATTTATGTTTTCCAATAAGTTTCATCCTCATCACTCCAGTACAATTATTATACACTAACCAGTTTAAATTCGCAATTTATTTGTTAAAATTTAAAAGCTAGTCAAAAGAAAAAAGCTTAAAAAAGCTCATCTATTAAAATATATGTTTTGATGCATCATTTTTCACTTTATTTAAAAGTCTAATTAGTCAAAATACAAGTCTAAAATTTATTAATCATATCCATTAGCATTTTATTAGCAACACTAGGATTTGCACTTCCCTTAGTTTCTTTCATAACCAACCCCATTAAAAACTTAATAGAACGGTCATTACCATTTTTAAAATCATTAACAGCATCTAAGTTATTATTAAGAATATCCACAATAATAGTTGATAATTTATCATCATCCATCTTCTCTATTCCACTAGATTTAATTATTTCCTCTATACTCAAATCTTTTTCCACAATATCTGTTAATAAATCTTTAAATATTTTATTATTAATATCACCATTATCTAGTTTATTAACAAGTTCTTTAAATCTTTGGATAGATAAAGTAGTATCACCAATACTTTTATTAGTTTTATTCAAATAAGCAGATATATCACCAAGTAAAATATTACTTGCAATAACTAAATTAACACCTTTATCCAAAAATTGATTTAAGTACTCTGCAATACTCCTATTTTGAATAATCTTATTAACATTAATAGGATTAATACCAGCTTCTATATATTTTTTACGCATTTCACTAGGAAGCATTGGTAAATTATTCTTAACTTCACCAATATATTCATCTGTAAGTTCTATAAAAGGAATATCAGGTTCTGGAAAATACCTATAATCATTACCAACTTCTTTAACACGCATCAAAATAGTAGTGTTATTAGCTTCATCAAGACGTCTAGTCTCTTCTCTTAAAGTATTACCACTCTCTAACAAATCTATTTGTCTACGAGATTCCATCTTTAAAACTTCTCCAACATTACTTATAGAACCAATATTTTTAACTTCTATTTTAGTACCTAACTCTTCAGTTTTACTAACTGAAACATTAGCATCAACTCTCATCCCCCCCTGTTCAATCTTAACATCTGATATATCAGCATAAAAAAGCATTTCTCTAAGTTTTTCCAAAAAAGCAATAGCTTCTTCAGAACTTTCAACATCAGGTTTAGTAACAATCTCAACAAGAGGAACACCCGCCCTATTAAAATTAAGAAGAGAAGTATTATTATAATGCATACTCTTACAAGTATCTTCTTCAATATGAATATCTGATATACCAATTTTTTTACTTACACCATTAACTTCTATCTCAACAAATCCCTCAATTCCAATAGGAGTCCTAAACTGTGTAATCTGATAATTTTTAGGATTATCTGGATAAAAATAATTTTTTCTATCAAAATGCATTCTCTTATTTATATTACAATTAAGTATTAAAGCAGCTCTTAAAGCCAGTTCTACTACTTCTTTATTGATAGTAGGAAGTACTCCAGGATATGCTAAATCAACTACATTTACATTGGTATTAGCTGCTGAATCATAATTATTTAGTGAACTTGAGAATATCTTAGATTTAGTTTTTAGTTCAACATGAATCTCCATTCCAGAAGTTAATTTATAACCATTCATACTATTTAACCTCCTTAGAAACAAAGTCAGTATTTATTTCTTTTTCAATGAAAGATGCTAATTTATACATAAGTGCTTCATCAAAAGGTGCTCCAATTATTTGAAGACCTATAGGTAACTTTTCACTATTAAATCCAATCGGCATACTCATACCAGGAAGACCTGCCATATTAACTGGCATAACAAAAATATCATCATAAAAAGTTTTCAACGGATTATCATCACAAGTAACAATATCATAAGCAACACCTGTAGCAACTGGTCCAATAACCAAATCATAATCGCTAAACAAAGCAAGAAAACTCTCTCTTAAAGCATTCCTTATTTGTAATGCCTTATCATAATATATAGTTGCATTCTTACCACTTAATATATAAGAACCTACCATTATTCTTTTCTTAACCTGTGATCCAAACCCAATTTGTCTAGTCTTACTATAAAGCTCATCAACATTACTAGGATTAGGATAAGAATATCCATAACGAACCCCATCAAACCTAGCTAGATTACTGCTAGCTTCTGCCATAGTAATAATTTGATAAATAGTAACCGCCTGGTCTATATAATCAATATCTACATAATCAATAGTTGCACCACTATTAGTTAATAATGTAATTATTTTATTAATATTATCAAGCACTTCCCTATCCACTATATCAGTCATAAAAAACTTAGGAACAGCAATTTTCATACCTATAATATTTTCACCAATTAATCTTGTATAATCATCAACTTCTCTAATAGAACTTGTTAAATCCTTGGAATCATAACCAGCAATAACTTTTAAAAGTTCTGCATTATCATAAACATTTCTAGTAATAGGACCAATAGCATCTAAACTAGAACCATAAGCAACTAATCCATAACGAGAAACTCTACCATAAGTAGGTTTCATTCCAACTACCCCACAAAAACTAGCTGGCTGTCTTATACTACCACCAGTATCACTCCCAAGTGCAAAAGGAACAATTCTAGCTGCAACAGCTGCAACACTCCCCCCACTAGAGCCTCCTGTTATTTTACTTTTATTCCATGGATTAAGAGGTTCCCCAAAATAACTAGTACAACTAGTTGAACCCATACAAAACTCATCCATATTTGTTTTACCAATAATAATCATATTGCTATCTTTAAGCTTCTTAACAACTTCTGCATCATATATTGGAATAAAGTTCTCTAACATCTTAGAGGCACAAGTAGTCCTTAAATCCTTAGTAACTATAGAATCTTTAATAGCTATAGGAATACCAAATAAAATATTATCAACTTCCATACTTTCTAATTCCAAAGCTCTTCTAACAGCTTCTTCCTTATTAAGCGTAACAAAAGAATTAAGGTCACTATTAGCTTCTATTCTATCAAATGCTTCATTAACTAAATCTATTGGTTTTATCCTTTTACTTTTTAATAATTCATTTATCTCTATAAGCGTTAAATCTAAATATTTACTCATTAATCATCACCGGCACTTCCACATAATTATCTCCACTTTTTGGAACATTCTTCATAATATCTGCAACTGGTAACATTGTTCCAACAGCATCTTCTCTCATAATAGAATTATGTTCTACTGGAGTTATAAGTAATTTATCATTATTTATTTCAATATCTCTAATTTTATCTATCTCATCAATTAATTGTTTTAAGTGAACCTGATATTCTTCAATGTCTTCTTCTGATAGCTCAATTCTAGCTAACTTTGCTACATGCAATACTTCTTCTCTTGTCAATTTATCCATAAAGTTCTTCCTCCTAAACAATAAACTTATTATAACATACCTTATTAAATTTTAACTATATATTAAACCAAAAAACTCTAGAATGACTAGAGTTCCAAACTTAACCAGCATCTCAGACTGGTATTATATTATGGTTAAAGTCTATAATATTTATTCAACATTTAACTAAACATTTTAAAGTATCATCTAAAGAACCAGAAGACTCCATAGTACCTATGCTTTTTTCATTCTTAATAACACTTCTATATCCCAAATCAATATATATAGACATATCTTCAGGTTCACTTCTTCTAAATTCAACTACTCCCCCATTATTAGTTAACGAATAATAACTTGGTATTTTAGCATCAACATATACACCATATCTCTTGCCAACTTCAGTAACTTCCTCACACTTAAAAAACACATCATTTATACGACCAATTCTATACTGTTCTACTTCTAAAAAATCTAAAATTCCAGAACCATCAAGTACAGTTGCATCAATATAACTATCTACAAATGAAGAATATATTTTATCAAACTCAGGATTGTTGTCACTATCACTTGTAAGAATTAAGCCATTTTTTCTTAATGATTCTAGTCTCATCATCATAGCAATTATGGCTGATTTATTATCACTATCAATTGTATCTACTTGTATTTTTAAACAACTATTAGTAATTCTTGCTAACCTATAAAACTCTGCAATTGGTGTACCTGCTTCTAAAAGTGCAATTCTATGATTCAGTTTTTTGATTGAATTTTCTACTTCCACTTTTTGTTCATTTCCAGAAATCTGCGAAATATCATTTAACACTTCAACATATTCACCTAAAAGCATATTAATTTTTTCAATCATTTCTGCAATCTTTTCTGGAGTTTTTTCCTCAATTCCATTATAAAACATATTAATACTCTCAATTGAATCAACTAATTCTTCTGAAAAAGAAAGATTATCAAATAAATCCATAGCACATTCTTTATCATATGAATCACCTAAATATGCATGTTTATATATAGAATGGATTAAGTTCTCTCCAACTATAACTCTAAAATTAGCTTCAACACTATTTAAATAATAAAACATATCATTATTAAAAGTTTTACTATAGCATAAATTACCACCTCTAAGGCCGGCTTCCATAACATGAACATCAGTATTGATATAATTATTAATACTATAGTTCATTAAATAAGCAAGTCGGTCAGCGAGACCTTCATCAAAAACTCCCATATAAGAAGACAAAAACAAATGACTAATTTCATGATATAAAACTTTTGCTAAAGAGATGGCTCCACCATTATTGACTCCTAAAAATATATTATAATTATTAACATCATATGAATTTGGCTCAAGATTATTACCTGTTCCTTTTGGGTTACTAACTATATCTGCTAATCCATATACAAAATCACCATCACCTGATGCACTAAAAATCCAATCTGACCTAACCCCTTTAAATGTTCCAGAATGATAGCCTTCAACATCATAGTCTGAAATGTAATCAATTCTACTTAACATATCATTAATTCTATCTTTATTATCCATAATCTGTTTATCAGTAAGACCATCACATTCAATTAAATAAATGACTAAATTACTGTAAACTTCATCAACTGCACTCTTACCAAAAATGCATGTTAAATAATCATAACATGCACTTAAATAAGAATTAACCATTACAGTTTCTTCAGTATTCCTTTTTTTTCTAAAATCTCTATCAAAATAAATTACCTCATAAACTACTTCTTTGTTTTCAACTTCACTCACCATAACCACCTGAGTTAATATTAAAGCAGTAAAGAAATTTAAAGTCAATAAATAATTTTGAAATGCGACCTTCAGAGTAGACATTAATAAAAAAGTAGTTTATAAATTTTGTGATAGAATACATCTCCGAAAGGAGGTGTTTTCTAATGGCAAAAAAAGGACAGAGATTTAGAATATATACAAATTTAGAACGCGAGGAAATCATACAAAAATATCTAACTGGAAACTACAGTTATAAATCATTGGCAAATGAATACGATATAAATCCTAAATCTGTTCAAACTATGATATTGAAGTATAAAGCAACAGGAATATCAGCGAAACAAAAGCCACCAGGTAGAAATGGTGGTAAAGGAAAAATTAGAGAAGAAAGCTTAACAAAAGAAGATTATAAGGAAAGATATGAAATACTAAAAAAATACCAGGCCTTCCTCAAGGCACAACGAGAGAAAAGATAACCTTTATTAATTTATACAGAGATACATATAAGTTATCTAACCTATGTGCAGTTCTTGAGATAAGCCCTAAAACTTATTACAAATATCGAAATACAGAAGACCCTGATTATTTAGATTATCTATTAATTAAAGAAATGTTTGATGAATCAAAAGGCACATATGGTTATCGCAGAATTGTGGAAGGCCTAAAGTTAAGCAAATATAAAATAATAATGAACGAAAAGAAAGTGAGAAGAATAATGAAAAAATATAACCTTATTCCTGAATATTATAGGAAATCAAAACAAAAACATAAAAATACTAGAATTGAAGAAAATGTTAAACCGGATTTAATAAAAAGAAATTTTACTATAGAAGAATCTAATAAAATATGGGTTACAGATGTTACTTATTTAATTTTCAAAGGAGCTAGAGCTTATTTATCTACTATACTAGATTTACATGATAGAAAAGTAGTTGCTTATGTTATATCCAAGCGAAATGATAATAAATTAGTTGTGGATACCTTGAATAAAGCTTTATCAAAACAAAAAGATGTAACTGGATTAATCATTCATAGTGATCAAGGATTCCAATATACATCTTACGAATACAAAGTTATCTGTTCATCTAAAGGAATACAAATTTCTATGAGTAGAAAAGGTACACCAATTGATGATTCTCCAATGGAATCCTGGCATGGAATATTGAAGAAAGAAACTTTGTACAACAATAATATCACATCTTTAGAAGAATACATAAAATTAGTTGAAGAATGGATTGAATTTTATAATACTAAAAGAATTAAAGACAAGAAAGTTAATAAGAAGAAAGGATACAAGAAAAATGATAAATAATAATTTCAAAAATCACCTAATTCAACAATTAGATGAAGCAGAGAAATTTACTAATAAAGTATTTTTATATTTAAAAGAATTGGAAGAGGAAAACCCTAAAGATTCGAGATTACAAGCTGAAATTTGGAATTTATGTGAAGCAGGTGAATTAGTCAGCAACGTAACAATAACGTTGGAATGTTTAGAAGATTAATAGTTATAGCATCTAAAAGAGAAAAACTTACACAAAAAGAGAAAACGGATTTTCTCTTTTTAACATACTACTTTTTTATTGATGTCTCCTAAATGAGGCGCACATCAATTTTGAATACTAGCTTTTTATATAAATTATTACATTAATTAATAACATATCCAAGTTTTTCTAATTCCAAAATAGCAGTATTTGATAATTCATTTCTAGATAATTTAGATATCTGATACCAATCAGCACCAATAGAGTCGTTGTTTACTTTATCTATTTTAATTTCATTTATAATTTCATTTTCAAAACTTTTTATTTTAAAGAAAATACCCATATGATGAACTTTTACCAAAACATCATCCTTATAGTTCCATTCAAAGTACACTGAATCAGCATCAAACAGTTCCCAATCCAAAACTTTAATCCCAACTTCTTCAAGCAGTTCCCTTTTAAGAGTTTCTTCAGGTCTTTCGCCAAACTCTATTGTACCTCCAGGTAAATCTAATTTTTTATCATAAGGTCCACCAACTTTTTTTATTAATACTATTTTTTCTTCTTTAATAATTAGACCATATGCTCCTAATTGTTTATATTCCCTCATTTTAATACCTCTTTAAATGATTATATCATATTTTTTTCTCACTAAATAAGGGAAAATTCAAAAAAATATGGCAAAATACATCCCTTGTGAATTTTAATTAATTGTAGTATAGTATTAACATAGAATAGAGAGGATATATATTATGAATGAAAAAATAAAAGTTGTACAATTTGGTACTGGTAAAATGGCATTATATACTATGCGTTATGCTATGGAAAAAGGCTGTGAAATAGTAGGTGCAATCGATATAGACCCTGAAATAATTGGTAAAGACTTAGGAGTTTTAATGGATATGGACCCATTAGGTGTCTCCGTTACTGCATATGCTGATGCTGAAGAGATGTTATCTACTACTAAACCAAATGTATGTATAGTAACTACTTCTAGTTTAATGATTGATTTATATGATACACTTCGCCTATGTGCAAAACTAGGAATAAATGCTATTACTACTTGTGAAGAAGCATTTTATCCACAAAACTCAAACCCTTTAGCATTTAACGGAATTGATGGATTAGCAAAATTAACTGGTTGCACTATAACTGGCAGTGGATATCAAGATATTTACTGGGGAGAATTAGTTTCTGCCATTGCAGCATCAACTCATAAAATAACCAAAATTATTGGTAGCTCCAGTTATAATGTTGAAGAATATGGAATTGCCTTAGCTAAAGCACATGGTGCTGGACTAACTATGAAAGCTTTCAAAAAAGAAATTGCTTCTGCTGATGATATAAGTGATGAAGAAAGACAAGAAAAAATAGAAAACGGAGAATTCCTACCTTCTTACATGTGGAATGTTAATGGATGGTTAGTATCAAAATTAGGTTTAACTGTAACTAGTCAAAAACAAAAATGTGTTCCTCAAAAAGATTTTGAAGATATTAACTCATCAACATTAGACATGACAGTTAAAGCTGGAAATGCAACAGGAATGAGTGCTGTTGTTACTACTGAAACTGAAGAAGGCATAACAATTGAAACAGAATGCATTGGTAAAATATATTCTAAAAACGATATAGATAAAAACGAATGGACTATTAAAGGTGAACCAAATACAACATTCACAGTTAATATGCCAGCAACTGTAGAATTAACTTGTGCAACTGTTATAAACAGAATTCCTGATGTTATGAATGCTGAACCAGGATTTATAACTTCAGATAAGTTACCATCATTAAGTTATAGAGCAAAGCCATTAAACGAATATGTAATCTCTGAATAAAACGAAAACTATGACCAAATCATAGTTTTTTTATTCCAAACAATCATTCTTTTTCTGTAATACATTCTTTTCATAAACAGTTATTACTTCATTAGTATCACACGTTGCAAGAAGTATATTCTTTATATCTTCATATCCTAAATTCTTTAATCTAGTTTTAAGCCATTTAATATCCTGTTTAATATATGAAAGATTATTTTTCATAATATTACCATCTATTACTAAATTAGCACTTAATCCTTTATAATTAGTTTTTCTTTTAATATCATTAGGAGTAACTGGCTTAAACTTAGTCTTAGGCAAAAAACTTAATACCCCATTAGGTTCTAATAAAGCATATTCAATCTCACTTAAATCAAAATAACCAGCAATTCTAGCTTCCTGCAATAAATCATTTATATCAAGTTTAACTTTCTTTAAAGACTTTTCTATTATTTTACCATCCTCTATAATAACTAAAGGACTTCCAGACATAAACCTTCTAGCAATAATACTTTTTGTTGTAATATAAGTAGAAAACATTGCTACTAATGTATAAACAAACAAAACAATAAGACCATGTGTAAAAGGAACCGCCTTATTAACAGACATCTCAGCAACTATATTACCAATTGATATACCAATTATATAGTCATAAACATTAAGTTGTGCCATTTGCTTCTTACCCAAAAGCTTACAAAAAAAGAATAAAGAGGCAAGACCACCTACTGCTTTTAATATTAACATCATTATATCCACAATATCACCACTTATATTATGAACATATAATTCTAAAATAAACCTATTATATTATTCCTTTCATCTAAATCAATTATTTCATAATTAGGTTTCTTAGGTAAAGCTGGCATAGTTAGTATTTTACCCAAAATAACTGTTATAAAACCAGAACCATTATATAAATTAACATCTCTAACAGTAACAGTAAATCCACTAGGATAACCAATTAGTTCTGGATTATCACTAATTGAATACTGTGTTTTAGCAATGCATATTGGTAAATCAGTCACACCAATCTTCTTAATAAATTCTATCTTTTCTTTAGCTAAATCACTATAAATAATTTCACCTGCATGATATATTTCTCTACATATAATACCTATTTTTTCTTCTATAGAATCATTAGTATCATATAATAATTTAAAATCATTTTCTTTATTACAAAGTTCTACAACTTTAAGAGCCAAATTAGTAGCACCCTTACCTCCATCAATATAAGCAGTACTAGTAGAAAAACTAACACCAAGCTCTTCACAAAAATCTTTAACCACAGCAATTTCTTCTTCTGTATCAGTAGTAAATTTGTTTAAAGCAACAACTATATGGCTAGTATACTTCTTTAAGTTTTCTATATGAACTCCCAAATTAGGAAGACCATTTTTTACTGCTTCCACATTTTCTAAATTCACTTCTTCTTTAGAAACATTAGCATTATATTTTAACGCTCTAATAGTAGCAACTAATACCACACAATCAGGTTTTAACCCTGCCTTAGGACACTTAATATCAAAAAATTTTTCAGCACCTAAATCAGCACCAAAACCAGCTTCAGTAACTACATATTCAGCTAAATTAAGTCCCAAATTAGTTGCGATAATAGTATTACATCCATGAGCAATATTAGCAAAAGGACCTCCATGAACCAAAACAGGATTATTTTCTAAAGTTTGAACAAGATTAGGATTAACTGCATCCTTAAGTAGCACTGCAAGAGATCCTTCTATTTTTAAGTCCTTAACATAAACTGGATTACCATTCTTATTTTGACCAATTATTATATTGCCCAAATTAGTTTTTAAATCATTTAAATCCTTAGATAAACAAAAAACACTCATAACTTCACTAGCTGCAGTAATGTTAAAACTCTCTTCTCTATAAATTTTACTACCACAACTAACCTCTACACTTCTCAGTGCTCTATCATTAACATCTAAACAACGTCTAAAAGTAATCGTTTTAATATCAATATCTAATTTATTACCAAAATTAAGATGATTATCAATAGCAGCTGATATTAAATTATTAGCACTTGTGATTGCATGCAAATCTCCAGTAAAATGTAAATTTATATCTTCCATAGGAACAATTTGACTATATCCACCACCAGTAGCTCCACCTTTCATACCAAAAACAGGACCCAAAGAAGGCTCTCTCAAAACAGCAAGAGAATCTATTCCACTCTGTCTCATAGCATCATGAAGACCTATAGTAACAGTCGTCTTCCCCTCCCCAAAAGGAGTCGGATTAATAGCAGTAACTAATATTAGTTTACCATTTTTCTTATTCTTCCTAAAATTAACATCAATCTTCGCCTTATATTTACCATATTGTTCTATAAACTCTTCATCAATGCCTAACAATCCAGCTACATCAATGATTCTTTTCTTATTACAAAGTTTTGCTATTTCAATATCATTCATATTATCACCAATCCTAACAACAAAAATAGTAATTTGTTAAGGTAAGTATATCACAAAAATACATTTCTCTTTATCAATTATTTTTTAACATTATTTTTTCTTCTTATAATAAATTCAATAAGAAGAAAACTAATCACTGCTATTCCCAAAATACTAGGTATAGAGTAAAAGATACCACTTAGCACTAACACCACTGTAATAAAAACAAGTACAACAGCAAAGAATATTATAACACCAAGAGACACCTCTGTATTTTTAAATGACTCAGGTAATTGATTATTTCGTTTTGCTTTCAAATACACTATAACAAGCACTATAAAAACTATTATAATTGCTAGGTCAAATATACCAATTGCTGCAGCAAACGACAAAAAAAGAGAAGTTAATACTACTTTAGACCTACTTAAAATCTCTATACTTTCTTTATCTTCAGGTTTATTATTAATTGGCAAATTTTCACTTATTGGAATATCTTCTAAAAGCCTTTTACCACATTTACTACAAAATCTAATGTTTTCTCTTATATCACTACCACAATATATACACTTCATATTATACAACCTCAATACATATTAGTATAATTATTCTTAGCACCCAGTTTTAATAAAATTCTTATACTAGAAACCACAATCCAAATTAGAGCAATCAAAGATATAGTACTATCCTTGGTAATAATAAATATTATTAGCAATGCTGTCATTGATAAAAGCACAAGTTGTGCCCCAGTCTTAACAGTAAGTTGTTCTAAATTAGTTACAATAAAAATTAAAGCCCCAGGAATTATATATCTATAAATATAAAGTAAATAAACATTTTTTTCCATATCTGGTGAAACAATCATAAATGACACAAACATAAAAATAAGTGCCCCACCTATTAGATTATATTTATAGTTTTTTATTAATTTATTATTATTATTCATAAACATGCCTCCTTGTAACACATAGTACCATATTTTAAAAAAAGTGAATTTATTTAGGCAAAAATATAAAATTAAAAATATAATTAAAGTCCTACAAATTATCCAAGAAACAGAAATATATACTTTTTTTCTCCATTATTATGTAAAAATTTTATCCACAATTATTATGATAATTTACTCCATCTTCCAAACCTTGTTCATGATATATGTATCTCAGTTTCTGCCTCATAATATATATACTAACATTACTATAAATCATAATATATTATATTAAAAGATTTATTTAATAAAACTAGGTAAATTTTACACATAAAATAATATCATCTAACTTCATTAAATCAAAGTATACAATTGTATCTAAATAAATATTATTGTATACTTATACTGAAATATAAAGGAGGTTTATATGCAAAATTATGAAGAGATGATGAAGTCTCATAAAAAAATAAATAGAATTTTTGTAACTATATCAATAATTGTGATTATGGCTTTCATTGTAGTTCCCTCAATATATGAAGTAACAAAATCTATACATGAAAGTAAAAGCTTAAAATTGCTAGCTAGTACTGAATATCAAGACTTAGAAGAATTAATACTAGACTTTGCTAGTAAAGAAAATATAAACATTGATATAACCTATGCTGGTAACATAGAAATAGTAGACAGATTAAATGCTAATGAAAATTTTGATGCCGTATGGACCTCCAACTCATTATGGTTATATATGCTAAAAAATCCAAGTATGATAAAAAACTCTAAATCAATAATAATAAATCCTGTTGTATTTGGTATAAAAAAAAGCAAAGCCATTGAACTAGATTTAATAGATAAAGAAGTTACAAATAAAGAAATACTCGATTTAATAGAAAAAGGACAATTAAAATATGTTATGACTTCTGTTACACAAACAAATACAGGAGCAACTGCATTTTTAAATACTTTAAATGTTTTTGCTGGTAATAAAGAAGTTTTAACTAAAGAAGACCTACAAAAAGAAGAATTAAAAGAAAATATGATATCATTCTTTAAAGGTGTAGAAAGAGTATCAGGAAGTGAAGAATTCTTAGGTAACATGTTCCTAATGAGTGACTATGATGCTGTTGTTACTTATGAATCATCCTTAATTGAATTAAATCAAAAACTTACAAATCAAAATAAAGAACCACTATATTTAATTTATCCAACTGATGGTGTTGCTATTAACGATTCACCTTTAGCTTTTGTAGATGATGGAACAGGTAAAATTAATAAAAAAGACAACTTTCAAAAATTACAATCCTACCTTTTAGATAAAAATACTCAAGAAGAATTAATGCAAAAAGGACGCAGAGTTTGGTATGGAGGAGTTAATGACAAAGCTCCAAAAAACATATTTAATAAAGATTGGGGAATTGATACTAACAAATATTTAATACCTACTAAGTACCCATCAACAGAAGTTGTTAGGTATGCCTTAAATTTATACCAAGAAGAATTTAGAAAACCAGTTCATGTTGTATTTGGACTAGATTACTCTGGAAGTATGAGTGGAAGTGGACATGAACAATTAACTAAGGCAATGGAATATATACTTACATATGAAACCGCTTCAATGGACTTAATCCAATTCTCTAAAAAAGACAAAATAACTATTTTACCTTTCAGTGATACTGTTTTTGATGAATGGACTGCTACAGGAGAAAATTCTGAATCTTTAATAAGTAAAATAAAATGGACTGAACCAACTGGAGGTACAAATATCTATGATACTGCTATTAAAGGTATTAACATTCTAGAACAAGTTAATAGTGATGAATATGGAAGAGTTGTTATAATAATGACAGATGGCGAAGGAAACCTGAGTAGTTTTGAAAACCTACAAAATCATTACAAACAAAATATTCCAATATATTCTATAACATTTGGTAATTCTGTAGAATATCAACTACAAGAAATTGCTGAATTAACCAATGCAAAAGTATTTGATGGTAAAAACAATTTAACTAAGGCATTCAAGGAAGTAAGAGGATATAACTAATGAATAAAAGATATATTTATGCTGGTATTACTGGTGGAATAATGTTCTTTATCACTTACATGCTATTAAACATAAATGTTTTTATATCATTGTTCATTAGCATTGCTACTTTTGGAGCTAGTATCTTAATATTTAAAGAAAAAGATATCAAATTATATGATGAAAACATCATCTCAACATATTACACAAAAGTATCTAGGCTATTTGGCATAGCTAAAACAATAAATAATGAAGAACTAATTAGTATTGTTCAAGATATATGCACATACACAGATAGAATCATAAAAGCCATTAGAGAAAGACCAAAAAAAGTAGCACAAGTTTATTCATTTTTTGATTACTATTTAAATTTCTCAATAAAAATACTAGACCAATATAATGATTTAACAATATATCATACAAAAAGTTCTGAACTACAAAAAGATGCTGATACACTATTATTCAATATGAAAAGAATTAATAAAGCTTTTGAACAACAATTTGATAACATGTACCATAATAGTAAATTAGATATGGATTCAGAAATAAAATCATTTGAAAAACTAATTAAAGCCAACAAAATTGAAATAGACAAAGAGGAGGTAAAATAATATGAGTGAAACTGGTAAAAAGGAAAAAATTATTGGCATATCTATATTAGTGGTAATAATAATATTCACCATTATTTGGAAATCTACCACTAATACAGCAGAATTAACTACAGTATATGGTGCTGTAGGTGGTGGCAAAGAAAACTTATTAGCAGACCCAGAATTCATTGAAATATTAGAGAAAAATTATAACATAGAATTTGTAAACGACCCATGGAGCAATGGCAAAATGGTAATAGAACCTCTTAAAAGACCTAGTAATGGTTCTAATTATGATTTAGCATTCTTCTCTGATCAACGTTTCTATGATTATTACAAAAATGCACCTGACAAATCTAAAAATGAAGCTGATAGATATCGTGTAGTAAGTGGTGGACTAACTCTAAACACTCCGATTGTTATATATAGTTGGGACAGTGTAACAGATGCACTAATTAAAGAGGGAATTGTAACAAAAAACAATAATATTTATTACATAACAGATATGAATAAACTACTTGAATATATTTTAGAAGGAAAAAAATGGAATGATATTGGTGTTGATGTTTATGGTAAGATTAATATTGATTCAACTGACCCAGTAACATCTAGCCCAGGAGCTACTTATTATGGATTACTATTATCAATAATGAATCAAAAAGATGTAACCGAAGAAAATATTCAAGAAATATTGCCAAAGTTAAAAGAGTTTTACATAAAATCTGGATATATGAATAATACACCAGCTGACTTATTTGAAATGTATTTAAAAACTGGAGTTGGTGCAAAACCTATGATCGTTGATTATGAAAAAAGTATAATTGATTTTGCTAACTCTAATCCAGAAGGATATGATACTGTTAAAGATAAAATAAGAATTTTATACCCTACTCCAACTATTTGGAATTCACACTGCCTAGCATCATTTAATGAAACTGGAGACAAAATAGTTAAAGCATTTAATGATAAAGAAATAAGCTCACTTGCTTGGGAAAAATATGGATTTAGAACTGGCGTTACTGGTGGTAATTATGATGTATCAAAAGTAAAAGTTAAGGGAATTCCTCAAACAATAGATAGCGTTGTTCCAGGATTAAAAATTAATATATATGATATATTAATTGACCATTTGAAAACTAAATAATTTTTAAGAAGAAAATACCTCACGAACCAAATCGTAAGGTATTTTTATTTTAAATAAAATCATTTGTTTTCATATAATTTTGATAATTAATTTAAAAAACTAATCAGTTCATCACTTACATTATCCCATAAATAGAATTACTTTAATATCTACATATTCTATAATTTCTCATCATTCATACGTTTTTCTTCTTATACAAGATTATATATATCTTCTTTTGTAACATTATATCTACCATCAAAGAATTTTTTATTTATTATTTTGCTCCAAATACTAAAAATAATACACCAAATTATAACTGGAATTGCTGCAATAAGTATTATTATAAGTTAATCTTCACTGGCACTGCTTCTTCTTATATTGTTCTACTTATCTTTTCTTAGTTTATTTATCTCTTCATAAATACTATCAATATCTAACTGCTCTTGTTTATAAAGTTCATCTACAGTACCTTGAGGTACAAACCTATCATCAAAACCCAATATTTTTATTCTTTTACTAAATCCTAACTTATTAAGTTCAATTAATATATTACTACCAAGTCCACCATTAATAACATTATCTTCAATAGTTAGTATATTACACTTTTCTTTAACCAGCTTTTTAAGCAAATCAGTATCAAGCGGTTTAATGAATAAAGCATTAATAATCATAACATCTAGATTATACTTCTCTTTAACTTCTATTGCTTTTTCCACCATTTTACCAGTAGCAATTATAGCAACAGAAGCACCTTTATTAACTACTTCCCACTTGCCTAATTCCACTTTTTTTATCTCAGGCATATCAAAGTTATCTCTACCTCTAGGATATCTTATAGCAACAGGATAATCATTACTTACTGCCCATTCAAACATTTTATCCATATCTTTAATACATTTAGGTGCCATAACAACTAAGTTTGGTATAAGTGATAAATAAGACAAATCAAATATACCCTGATGTGTCTCACCATCATTACCAACAAGACCAGCTCTATCAATTGCAAAAACTACATGATTCTTTTGCATAGCAACATCATGAATAACCTGGTCAAATCCCCTTTGTAAAAAAGTAGAATACATAGCAACAACTGGAACCATCCCATCAGTAGCAAGACCAGCTGCAAAAGTAACAGCATGTTCTTCTGAAATTCCTACATCAAAAAATCTATTTGGGTATTCTTTAGAGAATTCTTTTAACCCCACCCCATCGCACATAGCAGCTGTAATAGCGACTAGCTTGTCGTTTTTACTCGCTTGTTTTACCATTACATTACCAAATTCACCAGAATAAGTTTCTTTTTTTGTTCCCTGAACACCAATTTCTGAATCAAAAGTTGACACAGCATGATAAATTTCAGGACATTCCTCTGCCAACTTATAGCCCTTACCCTTTTTAGTAACAACATGAATTAATACAGGTTTATTGACCCTCTTAACACGTTCTAATACCTTAATCATTAAATCAATATCATGACCATCTATTGGACCAATATAAGTAATACCCATATTATCAAAATAATTTGATGGAACTAAAAACTCCCTAATTCCATCTTTTAGGCGTCCAAGAATCTTATTTAAACCATCTCCAACTTTAGTACCATCAAGAGAATGTTTAATTTTATTCTTAATTTTATTATAATTTTCATTAATACTAATCTTACTAAAATAACTTGATAATCCACCAACATTACTATCAATACTCATCCCATTATCATTAAGAATTATTATCATAGGGGTTTTATTAAAACCCACATCATTAATCGCTTCCAAACTCATACCATTACTTATTGAACCATCACCTATTACAGCAATAACATTATGTTTTTCATTCTTAATATCTCTACTTCTCGCCATACCAAGGGAAGCCGATATTGAAGTACTACTATGGCCAGTCTCAAAATGGTCATAACTACTCTCTTCTTTATATGGAAATCCCCTAATACCTTTATACTGACGAAGTGTATTAAACTTATTTTTTCTACCTGTTAATATTTTATAAACATAACTCTGATGCCCAACATCCCAAACAATCTTATCATTGTCAAAATTAAAAACTGACATAAGGGCAATAGTAAGTTCCACAACACCTAAATTAGATGCTAAATGTCCACCAGTTTTAGAAACTTTCTCGATTAAAAAGCTCCTTATCTCTTCAGCAAGAAACTCCTTTTCTTTTAATGACAACTTATTTATATCTTCAATTTTATTTATCTTTTCTAACATTTTTAACACTCACCTGTAAATATAGATTATAGACATTTTTCGCTAACATTGCAATAGTCATTGGTCCAACACCACCTGGAACAGGGGAAATATTAGAACATTTATCTTGGACACTGTCAAAATCAACATCTCCAACAAGCTTTTCATCTACTCTATTAATTCCAACATCTATAACTACTGCACCATCTTTTACCATATCAGATGTTATAAATTTTGCTTTCCCAATAGCTACTATCAATATATCAGCTTCCCTAGTAACACTACTTAAATCACTCGTTTTTGAATGACATAATGTCACTGTAGCATCTAAATTAGTCAGTATAACTGATAAAGGTCTTCCTACCAAATTACTTCTACCTACAATAACAACCCTCTTGCCACTTACACTAATATTATTGCGTTTTAGTAACTCTACTACACCAAGTGCAGTACAAGGAGCAGCATAGCTTTTATTATTAGTAAGAGCCCCTATATTATAAAAAGTCAGTCCATCAACATCCTTAATAGGACTTATAGCATTCTGAATCTTAATAGAATCATACTTCTTATGAATAGGCATTTGAACAAGTATTGCTGTTACCAACTTATCTTCATTAAGCTTAGTAATAGTAGTGATAATCTCCTCTTCAGTTACACTTTCATCATATTTAATATGCTCAAAAAGAAAGCCAACTTTTGCTGCCATTTTTCTTTTCTGTTCAATATAAACATGACTTGCAGGGTCTTCACCAATCTGCATTATAACAAGAGAAGGCTTAACTTCTAATTTAGAAACATCCCCCTTAACCTCATCTAAAATAATATCCCTAATAGCATTACCTTTTAATAACATATCTTCACCTACCTAAACAACATATATTGCATTTTCTCTCTTAATTCATACATATCTTTCATCTCACCTTTTAGTCCCTTAGTAAAGTAAGATTTACCTGTCTTATCAACAGAAATAACATAATTCGAAGAACCATATACATCCTTAGTTGAATATAACCAAGAATAATAAGGCGATAACTCGATATCCATATTATTTAAAACATATGTAAGAAGCATATCATTACTAATATATTTAGTATCATCAAAATCAATATCATAATTTGCAAGTACCAATGCTTCTGTATTATATCTATTATATATTCCTTCTAAATCATCTCTAACTAATCCAACCTCTTCAAGAATATCTCTTCCCTCACTTGATTGTAAATAAGGAAGATGGTCACCAAAGAAAACTATAATTGTCTCTTCATCAATACTCTTTATATAATCATAAAGTCTTTTAAGCTCTTTATCAGCATTATATATCCCTTGTGCATAAGAATGTACTGTATCTGTTACATCTTTATTATATTCACTACTTGTAATCTTGATATCATACTTATCATATTTATCCGCATAATAAGGCATATGCCCACCCATAGTTAAAGCTAGTAAAAACAACTTTTCATCACTATCTTTCTTCCCTAACTCTTTAATAATCTCTGATATCATATAATCATCACTTACATAACCATCACTACCACTTAGCTCATCATAAATATGACGTCGCTCTTTAACACCCATCAAACCATAAACATATTCACAATTAAACATCGTTTTACCAGTAGCATTAATTACCATAGTTTTATAGTTATTATTATTAAACTCCCTTATAACAGAAGGATACTCACGAGCTTTCTCATCTTTATATAACTGAAAATAAGGTATATACCCTTTACTAAAATAATTAAGACTCCCCCCAGTTAATAACTCAAACTCAGCATTAGCAGAAACACCTGCATAAGAAGGCGAAATCATTTCAAACAAATGACCTTCATTCTTAAGTGCATTAAAGTTCCCTATAACATCTTTATCAAACTTAATTCCTTCTATCTTACTCAAATCCCAAAAAGACTCTGAAAACACTGCAATAACATTAGGAGTTCCCCAAGTACCATCTTTCTTTTTAGCACTAGATAAAACTCTTTCTAATTCATCTTTATCATAGCCATCAGGTTCATAACGCCTATTCTCTAAATACTTACCATACATTCCAGAAAAAACTCCAAATTTTCTATAATATCTAGTATTACTAGTAGGAATTGAATAATCAACTGGCAAACTAGTATTATAAAAAATATTAATTATTCCTTTATCAATTACATCAATTGGCAAAATTAATAAAAGTAACACAGTAAGACTTGAAACCCCAAGAATCAGTCTATTCTTAAGTTTAATTTTAATAATCAATCTCTTACTTATTGTACATTGCCATAAAATAAGCATTATAACAATAAGTGTTGGAACTATAAGCAACTTAATACCACTTATAAGTGTAGCATCCATCAAGCTCCCAAGTTCTCCACCACCACCAGTTTTTACAAACATAATATCCACTAAAGTAAAGGTATCACTAGTATAAAAAATCCTAAACTGATTAATTATAAACAATACTAATAAAAATATTGAAAACACTATATTAGTCTTAAGAGTATCACCACATATAAATAAAAATACCAAATAAAACACTCCAATTAGTACTAATGCAAATAAGAAAGACTGTATATGTAGTGGCAAATAAATACCTCTAAAAGTACAAAAATTATAATAATTTTCTAATGCCAAAGTTGTAAAAAGTGGAACCCATATATTGAATGCAACTTTCTCCATCTTACTATACTTCTTCTTTTCACTAATCTTAAGTTCCTTCTTACTATATAAATAACCAATTAATAGAGCAATATATCCACTTATAAGATTAAATATTAATGCTACTCCACTAGCTACAATAGAAAACATATAAAAAGATATCAATAATCCACAAAAAAGTATAATTGGATAATCCCATCGCACTTTTTCAAAATATGATAAATAAAAACTAGTACCAACAAAAAGTAATGGACACATTACCCATGATAAAGTAATATCTAAAATTTCTTTTTCTGAAGAAAAAAACAAAAATATAAAAGGTACCACTAAAAATATTACAAGAGTAGGTATTAACAACTTTCCATAATCACTAATAATCTTTTTCATATACTCACCTTCTAAAACTTTTCCCCACAATTAGAACAAAAAAAACCTTTATTCATAGCACTACAAGTAGTACAAAACTTTTTTGAATTAGCAGGAATATCCACTATTTCATTTGTATTAGTATATAACATTGTAGATGTTTTAGCTATTTTATTTATATTCCATATTGAAAAAACATATAAAGAAATCACAAATATTATATAAAATAAAATCAAAGAATCACTTTCCATAAATAAGCAAAAATTAAATATTCCATGTAATATTATTGGAATTGCTAAACTACCAATTTTATATTTTCTACTTAACTTAGAATTTCCATCAATCTCTGCATGTTTAGCTCGTCCCATAAGTAGTCCCATAGCTACTGCAAAGAAAACATGACCAGGCACCGAAAAAATTGCTCTTGTAATACCTACCTTAAAACCAAATGTAGTTACATAAAAAATATTTTCTATTGTTGCAAAACCAAGCGAAACAAATACTGCATAAACTATAGCATCATAAATATGGTTAAACTCTTTATGCTTCCAAGTATAAAAATAAGTAAGTGCCCACTTATAAGACTCTTCTACCAT